>Ga0265295_1000145_pt1 | contig 144373 bp, 130 predicted proteins | sample Munlansysbiofilm_FD_192503 | JGI IMG/M metagenome (GOLD analysis project Ga0265295, IMG submission 192503) | Leachate microbial communities from a municipal landfill in Southern Ontario, Canada - Methane capture system biofilm | ecosystem: Engineered > Solid waste > Landfill > Unclassified ... | reverse complement strand
TAATTTAGGTTTGTGGTATGTCAAAGAAAAATTTAACAGAACGAGATATTTGTACCAAATTTATCACTCCAGCATTAGAAAGTGCGGGATGGGATATCCATACTCAAATATTAGAAGAATTTCCTCTAACAAAAGGTAGAATAATTGTTCGAGGAAAGTTACATGTAAGAGCACAGCATAAAAGAGCTGATTATGTACTTTTTTACAAACCAAATATTCCAATAGCAATCATCGAAGCAAAAGACAATACTCACTCTATGAGTGACGGTATGCAACAGGGTCTTGGCTATGCGGAACTTCTTCAAGTTCCTTTTGTATTTAGTTCAAACGGTGATGGATTTATTTTTCACAACAAAATAGCACAAGATGGTATTTTAGAAAAAGAGATAAGTTTAGATGAATTTCCCTCTCCTGAAACACTATGGAATATGTGGACAAAAAATCAAGGCTTAGATGAAGAACAAAATACTTTAATCACTCAAGATTACTATAGTGATGGAAGTAAAAAAACACCAAGATATTATCAACTCTTAGCAATCAATAAAACTATAGAAGCTATTGCAAAAGGTCAAAATAGAATCCTTTTGGTAATGGCAACAGGTACAGGAAAAACTTTTACAGCTTTTCAGATTATTTGGAGATTATGGAAATCAAGAGCTAAAAAGAGGATTTTATTTTTAGCAGATAGAAATATTTTGGTTGATCAAACTATGACCAATGACTTCAAACCATTTGGCTCAGCGATGACAAAAATTCAAAAAAGACAAGCAAATAAATCCTATGAAATTTATCTTTCTCTTTATCAAGCAGTTACAGGTAATGAAGATGAAAAAAATATCTATAAACAATTTAGCCCTGATTTTTTTGACCTTATCGTTGTAGATGAGTGCCATCGAGGAAGTGCTGCAGAAGACTCAGCATGGCATGAGATTTTGAGTTACTTTTCATCAGCTACTCAGATAGGTCTTACAGCTACTCCAAAAGAGACTAAAGAAGTTTCAAATATTGACTACTTTGGAGACCCAATTTATACATATTCACTCAAGCAAGGGATTGAAGATGGATTTTTAGCACCTTACAAAGTGGTTAGAATTGATATAGATAAAGATATCGCAGGTTGGCGACCAGACAAAGGGATGGTGGATAAATACGGCAATGAGATTGAAGATAGAATCTACAATCAAAAAGATTTTGATAAAACTTTAGTATTAGAAAAAAGAACCGAGCTTGTAGCCAAAAAAGTGAGTGACTTTTTAAGACAGACGAATCGTTTTGATAAAACAATCATCTTTTGTGAAAATATTGACCACGCAGAGAGGATGAGACAAGCACTTGTAAACGAAAACAGCGATCTTGTAGCTCAAAATCATAAATATGTCATGAGAATCACAGGGGACAATGAAGAAGGAAAAGCAGAGCTTGATAATTTTATCTTTCCTGAGAGCAAATACCCAGTAATTGCTGTTACATCAAAACTTATGACAACAGGAGTCGATGCTCAAACATGTAAGCTTATAGTACTAGATCAACGAATACAATCTATGACTGAGTTTAAACAAATCATAGGTCGTGGAACTAGGATAAATGAAGATTTTAACAAATACTACTTCACTATCATAGACTTCAAAAAAGCGACAGAACTATTTGCAGACCCAGATTTTGATGGTGAACCAGTACAAATTTATACACCTAAAAATTCTGATGATTCACCAGTGCCACCAGATGATGAAACTGAAGAGAGTTCAGAAAGTCAAAATAATACAGATGAGCAAAATCAATCAAATGATGATTTTACATTTGATGATAGCAATAACAACGAAGAAGGCTCAAAGGTACGAAAATATGTGGTTTCAAATGTTGAAGTAAAAGTCGCAGCCGAAAGGGTTCAATACTTTGATGCAAATGGTAAACTTATCACAGAATCTTTAAAAGACTACACAAAAAAAACACTCTCAAAAGAGTTTGCATCTTTAGATGATTTTTTGACAAAATGGTCAAAATCAGAGAAAAAACAAGCCATAATCGAAGAGCTATCAAATCAAGGTATATTTTTTGAAGCACTTGCAGATGAAGTTGGCAAAGATTGTGACCCTTTTGATTTACTTTGTCATGTGGCTTGGGATATGCCACCGCTTACTAGAAAAGAGCGAGCCGAGCAAGTAAAAAAACAAAACTATTTTACAAAATACGGTGAGAAAGCAAGAATAGTTCTTGAAGCTCTTCTTGATAAATATGCCGATGAGGGAATAGTACAAATCGAACAAACTCAGATTTTGACGGTTTCACCTTTTACAAATATTGGTACTCCTATAGAAATCATCAAAGCTTTTGGTGGGTTAGATCAGTACAATCAAGCAATACACGACTTAGAACAAGCACTTTACTGTGCATAAAATTAAATTATTAGGATATTAAATGGCTATTGGAACTTTGATAAAAATCATACAAGATATTATGAGAAAAGATGTGGGTGTCGATGGAGATGCTCAAAGAATCAGCCAGATAGTTTGGCTACTTTTTCTTAAAATATTTGATGACAAAGAGCAAGAATGGGAGCTAACTGTACCAAACTACAAATCACCTCTCCAAAATCGTTTCAGATGGTCAAACTGGGCAAAAAATCCAGAGGGTATCACTGGTGATGAGCTGATAGATTTTGTAAACAATGACCTTTTCCCATCTCTTAAAAAACTAGCGAACACCGCTGGAGTATCAGAGTATGGAAGAGTTATAGGTACAGTGTTTGAAGATGCTTACAACTATATGAAATCAGGAACACTTTTAAGACAAGTTATCAACACTATCGAAGAGGATGTGGATTTTAATTCTTCAACAGATAGACACCTTTTCAATGACATTTACGAAAAGATTTTAGCAGACCTTCAATCAGCAGGAAATGCAGGAGAATACTATACTCCAAGAGCTGTGACACAGTTTATCGTAGATATGATAGACCCACAATTAGGGCAATCGGTAATGGATCCAGCTTGCGGTACGGGTGGATTTTTGACATGTGCTATAGACCATCTTAAAAAACAAGTAAAAACTCCAGATGATACAAAAACATTGTCAAACTCTATTCATGGGATAGAGAAAAAACCACTTCCACATATGCTTGCTATGACAAATATGATGCTTCACGGTATCGATGTACCTACAAACATAAGACATACAAATACTTTAGGCGATAGACCATATAAAGATTATGGACCTAAAGATAGGGTAGATATCATCATTACAAATCCACCATTTGGTGGGATGGAAGAAAACGGTATAGAGTCAAACTTCCTTAAAAAGCATCAAACAAGAGAAACGGCAGACCTTTTTATGGCTCTTATCATGCATTTACTCAAGCACGATGGTGGACGAGCGGCAGTGGTACTTCCTGATGGCTTTTTATTTGGTGAGGGTGTAAAAACTACTTTAAAAAGAGAGCTTCTTGAAGAGTTCAATCTTCATACGATAGTAAGACTCCCAAAAGGTGTATTTAGCCCATATACAAGTATCAATACTAATATCTTATTTTTTGAAAAAGGTGAACCGACAAAAGAGGTGTGGTTTTTTGAACATCCATATCCAGATGGATACAAATCATACTCAAGATCAAATCCACTCACTATAGAAGAGTTTGACCTAGAAAAAGAGTGGTGGGGTGGAAGTAGTCGTAAGGGGCGAAAAGTTACAAAAAATGCTTGGAAAGTAAGTGTAAAAGAGCTTGAAGAGAGAAACTATAACTTAGACTGTAAAAATCCTCATGAAGAAGAGATAATCCACCAAGACCCAGTGGAACTGATGAGTGAATATGAAGAGATAAATAAAAAACTCTTACATGTACAGCAAGAGCTAAAATCAGAGCTTTTAAAAGCACTTGGAACTAACTAATGCAAGTTTTAGAAAAATACTTCGATACGGCATTTGATGCACCAGATGGTATCAAAAAGCTTAGAGAGCTGATACTCACTCTTGCTATGCAAGGTAAACTTGTACCTCAAGACCCAAATGACCAACCTGCAAGTGAGTTATTAAAAGAGATTGGAAAAGAGAAAGACCAACTTATTAAAGAAAAAAAGATAAAAAAAATAGCTATTCAATCAGAAATCAAAATAGAAAAAATAGATTTTCAAATACCAAAAAGTTGGGAGTGGGTTAAATTTGGAAATATTGCACATCAAATTACAGATGGTGCACATCATACTCCAACATATATTAACGAAGGAGTGCCTTTTTTATCTGTAAAAGATATGAGTTCAGGAGTTTTAGATTTTTCTAACACAAGATATATCAGCCATGAACAACATAAAGATTTAGCAAAAAGATGTAACCCTCAAAATGGAGATTTACTTTTAACAAAAGTTGGAACAACTGGAATACCTATTTTAATTAATACAGATAAAGAATTTAGTATTTTTGTTAGTGTTGCTTTAATAAAATTTCCTAAACAGTTTATATCTGGAGATTTTTTGGTATGGCTTATAAACTCTCCATTTGTCAAAAAACAATCAGCAGATGGAACAGAAGGTGTTGGAAATAAAAATTTAGTACTTAAAAAAATTAATAATTTTACATTACCAATACCTCCATTAAATGAACAAAAAAGAATAGTAGAAAAAATAAATCAACTTATGGCTTTATGTGATGAGCTGGAAAAACTAAAAGAGCAAAAAGAGGCTAAAAAGCTCACAGTTCACAAATCAGCGATAAATCAACTTCTTGATAGCAAAGATGATAGCAATAGCCAAAAAGGTTGGCACTTTATCTCAAATCATTTCAATGACCTTTACACGGTTAAAGAAAATGTATCAGAACTTAGAAGTGCTATTTTGCAACTTGCGATGCAAGGCAAACTTGTGCCACAAGACCCAAATGAGCAACCTGCAAGTGAGTTATTAAAAAAATTAAAAAAGATAAAAAATATACCAGAGGTAAATTCAAATGAAATGAGTTTTTCATTACCACAAAGTTGGGAATGGGAAAGAATAGTAAATTTAGGCATAACTCAAACAGGAACAACTCCACCTAAAAAAGACCCAGATAATTATGGGAATTTTATACCTTTTATAGGTCCTGGAAATATTAAAAATGGGATTATTGATTATTCTGGGGAAGGCTTATCTGAAAAAGGGATTGAAAAGGGAAGATTGATTAAAAAAGATTCAATTTTAATGGTTTGTATTGGGGGAAGTATTGGAAAACATGCAATGACAAATCAAGATATATCGTGTAATCAACAAATAAATACAATCACTGTATATCCTGAACTATCAACACAATATGTTTATTGGGCTATGGCAAGTCAATACTTTCAAAATACTGTAATCAATCAAGCAGGCGGTTCAGCTACACCAATTATCAATAAATTGAAATGGTCATCTATCCCAATTCCAGTGCCTCCTTATAACGAACAACAAAGAATCGTAGAAAAAATAAATCAACTTATGGCTTTATGTGATGACCTTGAAAAACAGATAGAAAACAGCTCATCAAAACAAACACAACTACTAAATGCCATCATGTCGAATTTAGGAAAATAAGATGCGATTAAAATATGTTTTTATCAAAGAGTACAAAAATCTAAAAGAGTTTGAAATTACTTTTGATGGAAGCAGTTTTATCGATGTATTCGTAGGTAAAAACGGCTCTGGAAAATCTAACTTCTTTGAGGCTTTGATAAAGATTTTTCATCATTTACAAGATGATGAAGATACTAGTTTTAATTATAAAATAGTTTATGAGATTGACGGAAGAGATATCCAAATTGAATGGAAATGGGAAGAGCAGAAAAGAATTATTGATGGTAAAGAGCAAAAAAGCTTTCCCAAAACACTACTACCTGATAATGTGATAGTTTATTATTCTGGGCATAACAAGCAGGTGTCTAATCTCATCAAACAATATGAAGCATCTTTTAGTAAAAAGATAAAAGGTGCAAATCTTGAAGATAGTAGATTTTTTATAGGTATTGGTTCGGAGTATAAAAATATTTTATTGACTCTTCTTTTGATACAAGATGGCACTAGTAAAGCCTCAAATCATTTAAAAACAAAGATGAAAATTAAAGCTATAACTCCTAATTTTAATCTCATACTGAAAAAACCAAATTTTGCAAATAAAAGACTTAAAGATCTTGGATTTGAAAGTATTGATAATTTTGAAGAAAAATCACACTACTGGGGTGCTGATGGTATCACTTTTGATTTATTGAAACAACTAGAAAAGTGCATCAAAGACTCATTTACTCATGGGGATATTTATGATAGAGAAAAAGATGAATACAATTTACCAATTGATATAGAACTTTTTCAAAAGGAATTTGAAGCATTAAGCATGATGGAAAAATTTAGAATGTTTGACAATCTAAAAACTCTTGATATGCTAAAAAGCATCTCAATCGAATTAGAGCTTGAAAATGAAACACACATAGGAATTGAAGAGTTCAGTGATGGACAATTTCAATCAATCTATATCTATGCAGTGGCAGAGATTTTTAAAGAACTAAATTGCCTTACTTTACTTGATGAGCCTGATGCATTTTTACATCCTGAGTGGCAATTCAAATTTTTGGAACAAGTTTTTGATATAGCAGATAGTCAAAATAGCAAAAACCATATTTTGATGAGTAGCCACAGTGCATCCACAATTACAAAAACAAAAGAAAGTATTATCTCTTTATTTGAGTTTGATGGAAATAAAATCATTACAACGAAAGCTAATAAATCCGATGTTATTCAATCATTATCAGCTGGGCTTATCTCTTTTACAGAGGGTGAAGCTAGTCTAAATATACAAAATATTTTAAAAAATACTACTGGTGCAGTGCTTTTCACAGAAGGTATCACCGATGAGATGATTTTAGAAACTGCTTGGGATAAACTATATCCTGGAGAAGAAAAAAAGTTTAATATACAAAATGCGTTTAGTTGTGCATTTTTGAGAAACTTGATGAAAGATAAGACAATTTATGACAATAATCAAGGGAGAGTTTTCTTTTCATTATTTGATTTTGATGAGGCGTTTAATGATTGGAATCAGCTTGGAAGCACTATAAAAAATGATCCTCATAAATGCTTGGTAAAAAAATATTCTTCTTACGATAGTTATGCTTTGCTTTTGCCAGTACCAAATACAGAGCCTATTAAAAAACAAGTTATTAATCCTCATAATGGTGAAACTTATGGTAATAAATCATTATTAACGATTGAACTTCTTTTTTATGGTATTTCAGGATTAGAGGACTATTTTACGGTCGACGTTACAAGAACCGATAGTTTTATAAAATTTATTAGTGATGGTCAAAAAGTACATTTTGCGAAAAATGTTGTACCTACACTGGATGAAAAATACTTTAAAGTATTTGAACCTATATTTGAATTTATAAAATCGAAATGTACAGGAAATTAATATGGCAGCAAAAACAATTTTTACAGTCGGATTTCAATTGCCTACAAAAGACATTTTTCAGTATCAAAGCTTTCATTCTAATACATCACTTTTAGATGCAGATATTATTTTATTTGAGCCTAATCTAGTATATCAAGCAGATTATATTAATCCTACTTTTCAAGGGAAGCCTAGCTTATCAGAATCTAGTTCAACACAATGTATGGAAGCTATAAATCATTGGAGAGAAGAGCTGAAAATGGCTTTTGAGAGTGGTAAAACTATTATTGTATTTATGAAAACTATAGAACAAGTTTTTTACAGTACTGGACAAAAGCAATATTCAGGAACTGGTAAAAATACAAGAACGACAAATATTGTAGATATTGTAGAAAATTATAAAATGCTACCAATAGATTTTACAAATAAGAAAGTGGCAAATGGTAAAAATATGAAATTTACTCAAAATGCCAATTTTCTAAAACCTTATTGGGAGCTTGTAAAAAACTTCACTGAGTATCAACTCTATTTTGATCATGAAAAAGTAAAACCATTGATTCTTACAAAAAGTGGAGATAAAATAGTTGGTGGAATGTTGCAAAATGATAAGGGTGGAACGATTTTATTATTACCACCGTTAAAATTGCCAGATAATTTTATAGAAATAACTAGATGGTCTAAAGAGGCTATACAATTTGGAAAATCACTTTTAGGCCAAATTATAGGGATTGATAAGGCATTGAAAACATCCATAGAAAGTACTCCAGCTCCACAATGGCTTGAAGAAAAAGAGTTTCAGCTAGATATAGAGCAGAAATATCTAGATGAGATTAATGCATTAAATCAGCAAATAGAAGAAATAAAATCGCAAATTGAGCAAAAGCAAACTGAACTTTCTAAACACTCATTATCAAAAAAACTGTTGTATGAAAATGGTAAACCTTTAGAATATGCAATCATAGATGCGTTGCAAACGATAGGTTTCAAAGCAGAGAACTATGATGATGGAAAATCTGAATTTGATATTGTATTTGAATCTGATGAAGGAAGATTTATCGGTGAAGCTGAGGGAAAAGACAACTCGGCAATAAATGTAACTAAGTTTAGACAGTTGGAATCAAATATTCATGAAGATTTTGAGCGAGATGATGTTACAGTACATGCAAAAGGTGTGCTGTTTGGTAATCCATTTAGATTATTGCATCCAAATGAGAGAAAAGAGTTCTTTACTCAAAAAGCTATTGATTCAGCAAAAAGAACTGGAATAGCACTTGTAAATACTCATGAACTATTTGAAGTAGTTAAGTATATCAAAAATACAGATGATCAAGACTATGCAAAGTTGGTAAGAGAATGTTTTAAAAGTATAAGTGGGAAGATTATTAAGTTTCCATTGTGTGAAATTAACAAAGAATAATAATGCTACAACACATCCAATACGAGTTGATACAAGATTTATATAAAAAATTATACTTGTACAAAAACAATACTTTTGAAAAAGATCACATCTATGATTTTAAAAATAATGATGCTCAAATAGTATCGAAAATTTTAATCAAGAGCAAGTTGAATTTTCAATTAGATAAAGAAACAATAAACTCATTTTTGAGTGGCAAGAGAAAAGTAAAAAACTTATCAACAAATGATGAGATTAATATACAAAGTTCAGTAACTTTAGATGAATTAGAAAATTTTTCTTTAATATGGTTTGTTAACGATAAGGCTAGAGTGCCTTATAGCTACAAAAATAAAGACAACTTAACAATTCAAAAAACTGTTAATGATTTATCTTCGCTTATTTATGGGTTAAATGATTATGAGAGAAGTGAATTACAAATCACCAAAGATGAGCTTTTACAAATTAGTAAAAGCTTTGACTCTTTGGATTATTTAGAAAGTAGATATACCAATAAATTTACTTTCAAATTCTCACATGAAGATATTAAACCTATCGGTAGTGAACTATGGAAACTTCTATATCTACAAAATAAATCGAGAAAAGATGCCTTTGAAAAATGGCTTGATTTAATGTCTAATGCTTTTGATTACAGAGATATTATTAATTTAGATTTTGAAAATGAAAAATCAAAAAATGATTTTTTAGACGAAATTGTTGAATATATTCTATCTTCTAAAGAACTTCAAGAACCATGGACTGATACATATAAAAAGCTTTATTTGGAAGCAACGAGACATCATTATTCTGTATATGAGTATAATCCAGCATTGCCAAATGAGTTAAAAGAACTCAATCCAAATAAAAATATATTGGATGCTTTTTTATGGTGGAATAGTAGGGCTATTACAGACAGACTTTTTCCAATGGGAATCAGTATATATGAAAATTTGATTTATTTTATAGTAAAAAATGATAGTAATTTACCTGATGAAAATTTAAGTTTTTATAGAACAAAGAAATTATTTGACAACTGTTTAAATAGACCTTTTTTAGCAGGTCAACTTTTAACAAAATTTTTCAATGATTCTTTGATCCCTTTTTACCTAAGTAATCGCAATACTTTAGTTATAGGTATGATGCATATTTTATCAAATAATAATACTCCAAATCTTAGAACAGATACAAATGATTATATGATCCAATGGAAAAAAATAATTTGGAATCAGTCGTTAGATATTTTCTTTTCATTTTTTAAAAATTTATCAAATAAAGAAGAGGCAGCTAGAATAATATCTGAACTATTAATTTTACTTTCTCAGGATGTCTATAGCCAAAATAATAGAACAATTTCTTATTTGACAATAACGCTCGAATATCTTGAAAAAATACAAACTAGAATAGTGACAAACCAACCTAAAGAATTTTTACTCAAGGTGATTCTTGATGCACTTATTGATAAAGCTATAGAAAAAGATTTTGGTAATAATTTCAGCTTTAGTCTACCATATGAAAAAATAAATTTATTATTATGGCTTTTATCAAAAGTTTATCAAGAGTCTTTAGCTGTCAACAATAACTACAAGACAACTGATTTAGCATCAAAGATAATAAACGAAGTATTGAGACTTTATAAAAGTTCTATAAACAGAGCTTTAGAATCTTCTAGTGGATTGCAAGAAGATGAAAAATTATCTAGATTTAATTGGGCTTTAGTATTAGAATTATCAACAGATAATCAAAAGAAAGCTTTTTTGGATGTAGGTAAGCAATTATTAAAAAATATTCCCATAGCAGATGATGAAATATACCCAAAACTTCAAACAATAAGAGTCCATTTAAAATTACTACTAAGCTTATATACAAATGCCTCTACAGGTGATAAATCTGAAATTGAGAAAGCCATTTTAGAAACTGTTAAATGTTTGACTGATACACAAAATTGGAAAAGTGATATTTTTCAAGCTTTTTTAGAGAGAGATAATAATATGATGTTTGAGTCACTTGCTCAAATTTCTAATCAATTCAGTGATAAAGGGAAAGAGGAATTTGATAGTCATATTTTAAACAATGCTAGTACTGCGAACTTATTTAAGCTTCTAAAACATACTGCTTCAAAAAAAAGAAAACAACAGATTTTAGATGAACTTACAAAACGGCAAATTTCTGAAGAAGATTTTACTTCTATTCCCGAAATAATAGAGAGTCTCGTACTTTCTTTAAATGAAGTTGACTTACAAGATTATTCAGAATCTCTTTTATATATTTTTGAACAAAATCAAAGAGGAAATTATTATACAAAAACACTTCAAGAAATTAAATACAAATCGACTGTTGCAAAAATTTTTAATCAAAAAGTTTTAAAAAGAGACGAAAGAATTAAGAAAATTAATCAAGTTGAGAATCCATTTAATGATAAGAAAAAATTTGGTAATCCTAATCAATCTATGCAAGCAGAAGTCGACAGATATAGAAGATTCTTGATTGGACTACTTTATTTTGAAGATGAGCCACAAACTACATATAACTACCTCAAGGCTCTTTTAGATGAATCCGTTCAACCATTATACGCGAGTAATATGCTCAATGCTAGATACAAAATCATTGAAAAAGAGTTTCAAAGTGACGATAAAAGATATTTAGAAACTTATAAAAATGCTATTGAAGAATGGGAAAGTTACTCAAAATCATTTTTAAATCATATTTTCGATAAGTATGAATATTTATTATTGCTTGAGGGGTATCAAATTATAAACAATAGTGAAAAGTTTTTGAAATATTGGTATCAAATGCCTGAGTATTTGCAAAAAGATTTAGAAATTCTACCTATTCGATGTAGGTTTTTACAAAAAGAACATTTATCACATAAAGCACTAGAATACCTTGACGAAGTTATTCAATTTCATGGTGAACTTGATACACAAGAGCAAACAAAGCTTGAAAATATTCGTAAAGAGTTAAATGGAAATCATGAAGTACAGTATTTAGCAAAATTTGAGCCAAAAGAGAACCTTGAAAGTATTAGATTATCTTTGAGAGATGCTCAAAATTATTGGTTAAAAATAAAAAATATGATAGATGAGGATCATGCAAATATATTTTCACGCTCTCAAGATTCTACTTTAGATGATTTTATTTTAGAAATGATGCGTTTAATATCTTTAGAACTATTAGAGCGTAGAGAAAATATCAAAGAAAAAAATACGAAATTATATATCGAAGATATGATTAATGACTGGGTAACTTCATTAATAAATCAACGAATGGATTTTATTCAATGGAGTGCTAGGGATCAATCAAGAGGTGGTAAATCAGCAAGTAGTAAAGCAAATAGAAAAGGTTCTGGAGAAAGAGATATTATAGTGTCCAATCAATCAAAAAATGATCTGTTTTTAATAGAGGCTTTTCGATTATTTGGTTGTACAAAACAGACTATCAAAACACATATGGATAAACTAGATGGATACAATGCCAAAGGGTGTAGAGTATTAATTGTTTTGGTTTATTGCAAAGTGAATGATTTTCCAAAATTATGTAGTGATTATAAAGATTATTTAGCACAACAACAATACAAAAATTTTGATCCAATTGATTTATCTACACACTCTTTTTTAGATGTTGATTCTGGAAAAGTTAACCTCAAAATTTTTAAAGAAATAAGAAAGAAAAATCAAAATGATATAGTTTTATATCATCTATTATGTGATTTTAATTGAGCTGAAACAAAAAATTATAAAAGTTTGTCAATATCGTTATTGACAGTCAAAAAGAATTAAAAAAATTTAGATTTTTCAAGATATGAATTTAAGCAAAATCTAAAAAAATATACTTTAAAATTCTGATGTACGTTGCAAGTTTTTGATGACAAGCGACTACACTTGAAGTAAAAGATTGTTCAAGAAAATGATGAATAAAAGAATATGAAAGCCGTGCAAGGAGTAAGCGGTTTTGTGAATAGAATAGATTAAATTAATTAGGTAAGTTGAATACTTACGATGTGATAATAAAAAATAATAAATGTGAGATGAACGATGCTAGTTGTATCTCATGGAATGTGAAAATGAGAGTAGAGATGAGTCTACCACCAGTTTGCTAGCGACTGTAAAAAGATTGTTTGAATAGAAACAATCGTGAAACCGATGATTGAAGAAATGGTTTCATATAATTTGTGTAAGTCAAATACTTATGAATGGAAAGATACTACATAGGATAATCAAATATACTAGTTTGATTTATCTCTTCAAAATGAATGCAATGAGAGGTAGAAGTACACCTACCTGAAGTTTACTAGTGACTTTGTACATAAAATCAATAAATGTTTAAATGAAAGAATTCCATCTTTTGCTTCTTAAATTAATTTTTAGGAAAAAATATGCAAAAAGATAGCAATTACAAAGTTGATAGTGATATAAAAGTAGAGGTGGTTTCTGATATTGATAAAAATACAACAGAAGAAACTAAACGCGAGGAATACTCTCGAAAACAGGCGGCATACAAGCTCGGAATAAGTATTTCAACTTTAGATAGGTTGATAAAAAAAGGTGATGCAAGATTATTACCTAGGTATTATAAAATAGGTTCACAGTACAGATTTTTGAAGAAGTCGGTGGAAGAATTTAAAGAAAATAATCCCTACTATATTGGGAGAGTTATATGAGTCAGTTACAAAACTGGCTCATAAAAAATTATGAGCCTGAGATTAATAAGTCTAGCTCGATTTTATCAAAAATACCATCAAATTTAGTAAGTTTGATAGGAATTGCAGACAAAAAGACATTTGTTTCAACTGATGTATTGGCTATCACATCATTAAGTGTCTTAGCACCGCTTTGCAGTGGAATCAAACTTTTTAGAAACATCGATGATATAGATGGCGATAGGGTAGTGGTATATGTGGCTTCATTTTTTAGAAGTGGCGGAGGGAAAACAAGTGCTGTAAATCTTTTAAAAGATGCTTTTTTGGGTTGGCTAGATGAATACCATGCTGCAAAGTACCATGAAAGTGAAAAGTTAAAAGAAGAGCTTGAAAAAGAGCTGGAAGTTTGTAAAGACGCTCAAGAAAAAAGCCTTCTGATTAAAAAACTCAATGCTTTGAAAAGTGGTGTTGATGTTTTTATCCCAAATGCCACCGAAGCAGGGCTTAAAGAGAGTTTGAAAAATGGTTCTACTCCCTTAATAACTCTAGATAATCTTGGTAAAATGATTGGCATTGCCAAAAGAAATGAGCATGTTGGGCAACTTTTAAAGATGGTTGATGAGATCTTTGATAGTGCAAATTTCTCTACCAATAGAACGCTTTCTCAAGGGAGAACTCAAAATATCAAGATAGGCGGATTAGGACTTTATGCAGCTTCTACTTTAGGCAACTCTGGGCTTTCATCAAAGATGATTTATGAGGGATTAGAAGATGGTCTGTTAAATCGGTTTTTGATTGTATTTCAGCAAGAGATTGAGAAAAATATACCGTTTGAAAAGTATCTTAGTAAAGAAGAGCTAAAAGAGTTTGTAATCTTTGCAAAAAAGTTTTATGTTTATGCTTCAAAATATAATCTACTTCTTAGTGAAGAGGCAAAACTTGAAGCTATAAAGTTCAATGCAAAAATTAGTAAAGAGTTTAGAACAAAATATTCTATAGGGGATGAAACATCTGGATTTAGCTCACGAAGTATTACGATGCTTTATAGGATCGCTATTATTTTTCATATCACTGAAAATTGTGAAGTGGAATCTCTTGAGAATATTGAAGCACTACTTGATAAAACAGTGAGTTTTGATAGAGAGATGATTTTGCTATCAAAAGAGACGATGTTAAATGCGATTGATTTTTTTGACTATGTAAAAAAGGAACATACATTCAAAATCTTAGATGTTGCAAATCAAAATAGTAGAAAATCAGCTTCTCAAAAAGTGTTAGAGTCGATTCAACGATTGTGTGAAAAAAACAAACATTGCACTGTCCGTGAGATTACTCAATCCTCAAGGATAGCCCAAAAAGATGGACTTTTACAGATACTTGATGATCTTTTGTCGATTGAAAAGATTAAAAAAGAGAGTGAATTTTACACAGTTTAATTCAACATTCAACAAATGTTCAAAAGCCTTTATTTTTGGCTTTTGAGTGTTGTTTTATATAGTTTCAACATATTCAACAAAAGTGAATGTTGAAGAGTGTTGAATACTTCTTTACAACACTTTCTCCCCTTATTTACTGGCCTAATACAAATTGTTGAATGTTGATGCTTGGGGTAGATTTAATTCAAAAAATATTCAAGAAAAGGTATAATGTACTCCAATTTATCCATAAGGGTAGATTTTGGGTAGAAATCTACTATTTGAAAAAAAATATAAAGTTTAAAAAGCCCTTATTTTAGGGGTTGATGAGGGAAAAATATAAGATGATTTTAATGATTGATAATTATGACAGCTTTACTTACAATATTGTTCAATACTGTTTAGAACTAAAAGCTGATCTGAAAATAGTAAGAAATGATGAGTTAACTTTAGAGCAGATTATAGAGTTAAATCCAAGTAAAATTATAATCTCTCCAGGACCAGCTACTCCAAATGAAGCTGGAGTTTGTTTAGATGTAATAAAATATTTTAGTGGCAAAAAACCAATTTTTGGTATATGTTTAGGACATCAAGCAATAGCACAAGCTTTTGGAGCAAAAGTAGTTCGTGCAAAAAATTTGATGCATGGAAAAACTTCAAAAATAAAAGTATTAAAAGATACAAAGATATTTGATGGTTTACCAAATGAGTTTATACAAACAAGATATCACTCTTTAATAGTTGAAAAACAAAATCTTCCAGAAGAGATAATAGTTACTTCAAAAAGTTTGGATGATGATGAGATTATGTCTTTAGAGATTAAAGATAAAAATGTTTTTGGAGTACAATTTCATCCTGAGTCTATACTAAGCGAATATGGACATAAGATGTTTGAAAATTTTTTAAAGGTTTAAATTATGTTTTCAAAAGTAGCCTACAGCACTCTTTTTTATATTGTTCTAACTTTTATTTTATATATGATGTTTATTCAAGTAAATGATATATTAAGTATCTCATATAAAGAGGCTCTAAACTACTTTGAAAATTTTTCTGTTTTAACGCTTTTAATAAAAATATCTACAGCTTTTTTTGGACAAAATGATTTAGCACTTAGATTTCCTTTTGTAATTTTCTATTTTTTAAGTGTAATTTTAATGTATAAAATTACAGATGATTACTTTAAGCTACCAAAAGATAGATTTATTACAATTTTAATTTTTATGTTTCTACCAGGACTTTTAAGTGCAGCCATTCTTGTAAATAGTGCGATAGTTGTTACATTTTTCACACTTGTATATATCTACTATTATAAAACTTATAATAAACATCTATACTATCTTTTACCATTTTTACTCTTAGTTGATAACTCATTTGCTATATTGTTTGTAGCACTATTTTTATACTCATTTAGAGATAGTGATAAAAAGCTTATGTCTATATCTTTAGCTTTAGCAATTATCTCATTTTTTGTTTATGAATTCACAGTTGAAGGGACTCCAAAAGGGTTTTTGCTTGATACATTTGGAATATATGCAGCTATCTTTTCTCCAATACTATTTTTATACTTTTTGTATGCAATATATAGAACAGCTGTAAATAAAAAAGTTGATTTAATATGGTATATAAGTGCTACAGCATTGGTATTGTCAATAATATTATCTTTTAGACAAAAAGTATATATTGAAGATTTTGCTCCATTTGTTGTAATTTTTGTACCTTCAATGATGGTTATATTTTTTCACGCATATAGAGTTAGATTAAAAGAGTTTAGAAGAAATTACAATATTTTTGCCTATTTTGTACTATTTTTTCTATTTCTAAATGTTCTGTTTACTTTTGTAAATAAACCACTTTATCTAATTTTAGATAAACCAACAAAACACTTTGCAAATGAGTACCACTTTGCAAAAGAGTTGGCAAATGAGTTAAAATCAAGAGGAGTTGAAAATATTGTTACTAGTGATAAAGTTTTAGCTTTGAGATTAAGATTTTATAAAATTGGTGATAAAGAGGATTATTTTTTATCTTCACATGAATTTTATAATTATGATGAAAAAATTGTAATAACATATTTTGGTAAAGAGATGCTGACTTTTTACCTTAAAAAACTATGAAGAAGTCATTTTTTATTTTAGAACTTATTATAATTTTAATTATATTTTCAATAATTTATTCAACTATTTATATAAAAGATTCAACTTATAAATTTAATCTATTTGTCTCTAAAATAGAGCTGTATCTTAATTTTCTAAGATATAAAGCTTTAATAGATGATAAAACAGATTTAGAAAATTCTATTTGGCATAAACAAAGATGGACAATGAAATTTTTAAGATGCAGAGAAGATAAAGGTGGTGGAGTTTATATCTCAATTTATACTGATATAAATGAAAAAGGTCATGCAAATAAAGAGGAAGCCTTAAAAGATCCACTAACAAATAGATATATTACAAATTCAAATTCCTGTAAAGATGATGATAAATATAGCTCTTTTACACTTTTAAGAAACTACAATGTAAAAAGTGTAGATATATCTTGTAATAGTACAACATCACTTGGACAAATCTCTTTTGGTGAAGATGGAAGAGTATATTCAAGATTATCAAATGTTGATAATGAAAATTATGAATATGAGATAACAAAACCTTGTTTTATAAAATTTACTTCAGATAATAATTATGAAAAAGAGATAATAATCTATCCTAAAACTGGTTTTATAAATAGATTTTAGATTAAAATATCTAGTTTTGAATATTTTAATAAAGTAAAGTTTAAGAGCAATTAGATATAATGCAAAACTTTTTTAGAAAACACTCAAAGGTTTCCTAGAATGGTAGTATCGTTTCAAATATATTTTGAAAATTACGAGAAGCATGAGTAGGGCTATAGCTACTCAAACCAAATATTATAAAGGAAAGAAATGCCTACTATACAACAGCTTATTAGAAAAGAGCGAAAAAAAGTGGTTGAGAAATCAAAATCACCAGCTTTAAAAAAATGTCCACAAAGAAGAGGAGTATGTACAAGAGTATATACAACAACTCCAAAAAAACCTAACTCAGCTTTAAGAAAAGTTGCAAAGGTTAGATTAACTACTGGAATTGAAGTTATTTCATATATCGGTGGAGAGGGTCATAACCTTCAAGAGCACTCAATTGTGTTAGTAAGAGGGGGAAGAGTAAAAGATTTACCTGGGGTTAAATACCACATTGTAAGAGGTGCGTTAGATAGTGCTGGAGTTAATAACAGAACTGTATCTAGATCTAAATATGGTACAAAAAGACCAAAAGTTAAAAAATAAGTAGAAGGATAGAAAATGAGAAGAAGAAAAGCTCCAGTTAGAGAAGTAATGGCTGATCCTATCTACAATAGTAAAGTTATTACAAAATTTGTTAATGCAATTATGCTAGATGGTAAAAAATCTGTTGCAGAAAAAATCCTTTATGGTGCAATTGAAAACCTTGATAAAAGAGGTGAAGAAAAAGGTATTGATCTTTTTGAAAGAGCAATAGAGAATGTTAAACCTCTTTTAGAAGTAAGAAGTAGAAGAGTTGGAGGAGCTACATACCAAGTTCCTGTTGAAGTTAGAGCTGTAAGAAGACAAACTTTAGCACTAAGATGGCTTATTGATGCTTCAAGAAAAAGAAATGAAAGAACAATGGTAGAAAGACTTGCAAACGAACTATTCGAAGCTGCAAACGAAAGAGGAGCATCTTTTAAGAAAAAAGAAGATGTACATAGAATGGCAGAGGCTAATAAAGCATTTGCACACTACAGATGGTAGGAATTAAATATGGCAAGAAAAGTACCCTTAAATAGAGTTAGAAATATTGGTATTGCTGCACACATTGATGCAGGAAAAACAACAAGTACTGAGAGAATTCTTTTTTATACAGGAATCTCTCACAAAATTGGTGAGACTCATGAAGGTACAGCAACAATGGACTGGATGGAGCAAGAGCAAGAAAGAGGTATTACAATTACTTCTGCTGCTACAACTTGTTTTTGGAATCACCCAAAAACAAATGAGCAACTACAAATAAATATCATTGACACTCCAGGTCACGTTGACTTTACTATTGAAGTTGAGAGATCAATGAGGGTTCTTGATGGTGCTGTTGCAGTATTTTGTTCAGTTGGTGGGGTTCAACCACAATCTGAAACAGTTTGGAGACAAGCAAATAAGTATGGAGTTCCTAGAATTATCTATGTAAACAAAATGGATAGAACAGGTGCAAACTTCTTTAGTGTAATGAATCAAGTAAAAGATAGATTAAAAGCAAATCCAGTTCCACTTCAAATTCCAATTGGTGCAGAAGACCAATTTAGAGGAATGGTTGATTTAGTAAAAATGAAAGCTTATACTTATACTCTTGATGCGCAAGCTGGTGAGATGTATAAAATTGAAGATATTCCTGCTGATTTAGTTGATACAGCTAATGAATATAGAGAAAAACTAATCGAAGCTGCTGCTGAGTCAAGTGATGAGTTAATGGATAAATACCTTGGTGGTGAAGAGTTAACTGAAGAGGAAATCACAGCTGGAATTAAAAAAAGATGTTTAGCTATGGAAATTACTCCTATGGTTTGTGGAACTTCGTTTAAAAACAAAGGTATTCAACCACTTCTTGATGCTGTTGCTATGTATTTACCAGCTCCAACAGAGGTTGCTGATATTAAAGGTGAAACTCAAGATGGTGAAGCTGTAATAGTTCCTTCAACTGATAAAGGTGAAGTTGCAGCTTTAGCATTTAAAATTATGACTGACCCATTTGTTGGACAATTAACATTTACAAGAGTTTATAGAGGAATTTTAGAGTCTGGAACTTATGTATTAAACTCTACAAAAATGAAAAAAGAGAGAATCGGAAGATTACTTAAAATGCATGCAAACTCAAGAGAAGAGGTTAAAGAACTTTATGCTGGAGAAATTGGTGCAGTTGTTGGTCTTAAAGATACAATTACAGGTGATACACTAGCAAGCGAAAAAGATCCAGTAATTCTAGAGAGAATGGATTTCCCAGATCCAGTTATTAGTGTTGCTGTTGAGCCAAAAACAAAAGCTGACCAAGAAAAAATGGGTATTGCTTTAGGAAAACTTGCTGAAGAAGATCCATCATTTAGAGTAAATACTGATGAAGAAACAGGTCAAACTATTATTTCTGGAATGGGTGAATTACACCTTGAAATTCTTGTAGATAGAATGAAAAGAGAGTTTAAAGTTGAAGCTGAAGTTGGTGCTCCACAAGTTGCATATAGAGAGACTATTAGAAATGCTGTTAAACAAGAGTACAAATATGCAAAACAATCTGGAGGTAAAGGTCAATATGGACATGTTTACTTAGAGATTAAACCTCTTCCTGCTGGAAGTGAACCAACATTTAAATTCAATAATGAAATTAAAGGTGGGGTTGTACCAAAAGAGTATGTTCCAGCTGTTGAAAAAGGTGCATTTGAAGCAATGCAAGGTGGTATCTTAGCTGGTTACCCAATGGTTGATATTGAAGTTACACTTTATGATGGAAGTTACCACGAAGTTGACTCATCTGAAATGGCGTTTAAATTAGCTGCTTCAATGGGATTCAAACAAGGTTGTAGAAGTGCAGCTGCAGGTGCTGTATTACTTGAGCCAATTATGAAAGTTGAAATTGAAACTCCAGAAGAGTACATGGGAGACGTTATTGGAGATTGTAATAAAAGAAGAGGACAAGTTCAATCTATGGATGACAGAGCAGGTATCAAACTTGTTACTGCTATGATTCCATTATCAGAACTATTTGGTTACTCAACAGATTTAAGATCTATGTCTCAAGGTAGAGCAACATACTCAATGTTGTTTGATTCATACCAAGAGGTTCCAAGAAATGTATCTGAAGAGATTATCAAAAAAAGAAATGGATAATTTAAAAAATTAAGTTTTTCTAAAAGGGGATGTGCTTTTGCATATTCCCTTTTTTTATTAGATTTATATGAGATATTTAATACAATTGATTTTTCATATAAATTTAAAAAAAGTTGGATGAATTGAGATTAGAAAAAAGTTGCGAACACTTAAAAAAGATTGAAAATATTGGTGTAGTTCTTAAACCAAATAGTCCAGAATTAAAAGATGCTTTTTTAAAAGTAGAAAAACTATTTTTGGACAAAAATATAGATTTGATTTTAGAAAAAAGTAGTGCACAAATGATTTCTCAAAATGGGTTAGATTTTGATTTAATGTGCCAAAAATCTGATTTTTTAATCTCTATTGGAGGAGATGGAACACTTCTTGGAGTAGTTAGAAAATCTTTTAAATATAATCTTCCAGTTTTAGGAATAAATTTAGGAACTTTGGGATTTTTAACAGATTTAAAACTAGAAGATTTACCATCTTTTATTGAAGATTTGCTAATAAATGATTATAAAATTGAACCAAGAATGATGATAGAGGCACAAATAGGAGATAAAAAATTTATAGCATTTAACGATATAGTAATATCTAGAAAAAATCTATCTTCAATGCTTGAGATAAAAGCAAAAATTGATAAAAAAGAGTTTAATACATATTATGGTGATGGTTTAATAGTATCAACTCCAAGTGGCTCAACTGCATATAATTTATCTGTTGGTGGACCAATTGTTTATCCACTTACAAATGCATTTATAATAACTCCAGTTGCAGCTCACTCACTAACTCAACGACCAATAGTTGTACCAGCTGATTTTGAAATTGAGTTTAAAACACCAAGTGATGAAGCAACAGTAATAGTTGATGGTCAAGATCTGTACGATTTAAAGCAAAATGAGATTGTAAATATTAAAATATCAAAAAAGAGTGCAAAGATGCTTTATAGAACAAAAAGAGACTTTTTTAAAGTTTTAAGTGAAAAATTAAGATGGGGTAACTAAGTTTGATTACAAGAGTTTATATAAAAAATTGTTTAAGTTTTAAAGAGCTTGAATTAGAGTTTAATAGTGGATTAAATATCTTTACAGGTCCAAGTGGAGCTGGAAAATCTATCTTAATGCAAGAGTTTTTAGCACTTTTTGGATTAAATGAGATAAAAAGTGAGTTAGCTGAGCTAAATATAAATAATTCAAAAATAAAAAATGAAGAGTTTGATATAAACTTTGAAGAGGATATTGTTTTCAAAAGTATTAAAAAAGATAAAACAAGATATTTTCTAAACAATCAAAGCATATCAAAAAAATCACTAAGTGAGATATCAAATAGTATAATTAAATATTTAAGTTTAAAAGATACAAGTGATTTTAAAAGTGAAGTTTTAATAGATTTTCTAGATAGGTATGCAAGTAAAAATTTTAGTGGATTTAAAGTACTTAAAGATGATTTTGTAAATAACTATAAAGAACTTGTTGAGATAAAAAAGAGATTAGATAAATTAAATGAAGATGAGAAAAAGTTAGAAGATTTAAAAGAGTTTGCAAGATTTGAGATATCAAAAATAGAAGAGATAAATCCAAAATTAAATGAGTATGAAGAGTTAAATAGTCTAAAAAAAGCTCTTGCAAAAAAAGAGAAGATAGAGAAAGCTAGTTTAAAAGCTACAAAAATATTTGAGCATGTTAGTGGAGTTAATGAACTTTTAGAAATTTTAGAGATAAATAGTGCATTTTTTGATGAAGCTATAAATGAGCTAAATAATATTTTAGAAAAATCTAATGACACTTTAGGAGAACTTGAAGATATTGATATTGAATCAACTCTTGATAGAATTGAGAAAATATCAAATCTAATAAAAAAATTTGGTTCAATAGAAGATGCTCTTAAGTATAAAGAGCAAAAACAAAAAGAGCTAGATAGTTATATGAATATTAGTTTTGAAAAGAGTGATTTAGAGAAAAAATATCAATCTTTGCAAACTTATGTTTTAGATTTAGCAAATAAGATGAGTGATTACAGAAAAGAGGGATTAATAAGACTTGAAAAAGATGTAAATTATTATTTAGAATTTTTATATTTAAGTAGTGCAAAAATTGATTTAAAAAATCAAGAGCTTGATAGTAGTGGAGTTGATTACATAGATTTTAAGTTAAATCAAGTATCTTTGCAAACAATAAGTTCTGGTGAATACAACAGATTAAGACTTGCACTTTTAAGTGCAATTTCAAAACTTGATATTGGTGAAAATGGAATTTTGTTTTTAGACGAAATAGATGCAAATTTAAGTGGAAAAGAGAGTGAAGCAATAGCAAATGTTCTTATAAGTTTAAGTAAAAATTATCAAATATTTGCAATTTCACATCAAATACAACTTGCATCAAGTGCAAATCAACACTTTTTGGTTGAAAAAATCAATGGAGTTTCAACTGTAAAAGAGTTAAATAATAGTGAAAGAGTAAATGAGATAGCAAGAATGATAAGTGGTGAAAATGTTACAAATGAAGCAATAGAGTTTGCTAAAAATATAATAAAATCTTAATTTTTATACAATTTTTATAATAAATGGTATAATCAAACATTTGTTGAAATGGAGAGATAAGATGATAAATAATATATCAATAAAAGCTAAACTTTTAATATTATCAATTCTTACTATAGTTATAATTTCACTTGCAGTTGCATTTGTTGCTATTTACTCTATAAAAGAGTATTCAAATGAGGGAATTGAAAACTATAAAAAAGAGGCTTATGCAAAAAAAGAGGAAGAGCTTAAAAATTATGTATCTTTAGCTATGAAAACAGTTGAAGCATATCATGCAAGAACTGATATAGAAAAAGTTAAACTTGAGTTAGAAGATGAACTTAAAAAACAGACTATGTTTTTGTTCACTATTTTAGAAGGTGAGTATCAAAAATATAAAAATACAATATCAGATAGTGCTTTAAAAGAGAGATTAAAAAATATTGTAAACTCTACTAGATATGGTTCTACTGGATATTTTTGGATTAATGATTTGGATGCAGTTGTTTTAATTCATCCAATAAATCCATCTTTAAATAATAAAGATATGTATAACTACAAAGATCCAAAAGGAAAGCAGATTTTTAAAGAGTTCGTAGATATTGCTAAAAAAGATAAAGAGGGATTTATTGATTATGTTTGGCCAAAACCAGGATTTACTGAACCACAATTAAAAGTCTCTTTTGTTAAACTATTTGATCCTTATAATTGGGTTATTGGAACAGGTGAGTATGTTGAAAATGCTACAGCTAGAATTCAAGAAGAGGCTTTAAAAACAATATCTGATATGAGATATGCAAATAATGACTATTTTTGGATAAATGATTCTCATCCAAAAATGATTCACCACCCAACAAATCCAGCTCTAAATGGAACAGATTTAAGCACATATGCAGACCCTTATGGAACTAAATTATTTGTAGAGATGTCAAAAATTACAAATGAGAAAAAAGAGGGTGGACTTGTAAAATATTATTGGGATAAACCAAATAAGAAAAATGATCCAAAAGAGAAGTTTTCATATGTTCAAAGGTTTGAACCTTGGGATTGGATAATTGGAACAGGTGCTTATGTTGATGATATAGAAGAAGAGATTGCTTTAATGCAAGCTAGTGCAAATAGCAAAATAAATTCTATAATATATAGTATTATTGGGTTCTCTTTGTTAATTATGCTTATTGCTAATTTAATATATAGCTATTTAGTAAATCACGCAATTATAAGACCACTTGATGAGCTTGATATAGCAATAAATGATATATCAAGTGGAAATGAACAAACTGATAGAATTAAGAAAAAATCAAATGATGAGATTGGAAAGATTGTTGATAGTTTTAATGGGTATATTCAAAAATTAAAAGATGGATATATAGAAGATGGTAAAGTAATTGCAAATGTTGATGAGGTTATTGAAAAAATATCTCAAGGATTTTATGTATATAAAATTGAAAAAACATCTTCAAATCCTCAAATTCAAAGTTTAAGAGACTCTATAAATGAGATGATTGAAAAGACTAACCAAAATCTTAATACTTTAAATAATACTTTGGTTGAATATGGTAGTTCAAACTTCTCAGATAGTAACTCACAAATTGATGTTACAAAAGTAAATGGAATTATGTCTTCTTTAGCTACAAGTACTCAATTAATCGGTCATACTGTATCTGAATTTTTATCAATGATAGTATCAACTGGAACAAAATTAAATGATGATACAGCAGTTCTTTCAAAATCTGCAAAAGAGTTATCAACTTCAGCAACAGAACAAGCTGCAAGTTTAGAGCAAACAGCTGCTGCTATTGAAGAGATTACATCTATTATTAAGCAAAGTGTTCAAAAAACTTCTCAAATGTCAATTTTGGCTTCAGAGCTTCAAAAATCATCAAAGCAAGGTGAGACTTTAGCTTCAAAAACAAATGACGCGATGGATCAAATTAATAAAGAGGTTAGTTCAATAAATGAAGCTATTGAGGTAATTGATCAAATAGCATTCCAAACAAATATCTTAAGTCTAAACGCAGCAGTTGAAGCAGCAACAGCTGGTGAAGCTGGAAAAGGGTTTGCTGTTGTTGCTCAAGAGGTGCGAAATCTAGCAAATAGAAGTGCAGAAGCTGCAAGAGAGATTAAAAATATTGTTGAAATAGCAACTTCAAAAGCAAATGAAGGTAAAGAGATAGCAAATAGTATGAAAATTGGCTATACAGAGTTAAATAAAAGAATTGATGAGACTATTGTTTTAATAGAAGATGTATCAAGAGGTACAAAAGAGGAAGAGATAGGAATACTTCAAATAAATGATACTATTAATGTTCTTGATAGAGTAACTCAAGTAAATGCAAGCTCTTCAAGAGTTATAAGTAATCTTGCAAGTGAAGCATCAAGTTTATCAAGCAATCTATTAAAAATAGCAGATAGAGCTAAATTTAAACAAGTAGATCCTAGTATTATTGAAGATATAGATTTAGTATTTAAAGTTTCAAAACTAAAAAATGACCATGTAAAATTCAAACTTACAAACTTTGATAAAATTGGTCAAGGAAAAACTGCTTGGAGTGTAATAAAACCAACAGAGTGTGATTTAGGAAAATGGATTATAGAGCAAGAAAAAAATGGTTTAGTATTTACTAAAAATCAAAATTGGAAAACTTTAAAAGAGTATCATGAACTTGTTCATACAAGTGTTCAAGAGTATATTAATGAGGATTGTAAAGAGAACTCTGATAAGAGTAGACTAAAAGAGTTATCAAAACAACTTGATGCATCAATTTTTAAAGTATTTAAATCACTTGATCAAGTTAAAATTGATAATATATCTAAAAAAGTTAATCCAAATATAGAGACAACAAAACCTGAGACAAATAAACCAAAAGAGATAGTAACAAAGGCTAAAGATGTAAAAATCTTAGAGCAAAAACCAAAACAAGAGTTTAAAGCTTCAAAATCTGATGATGAGTGGGAGAGCTTCTAAAGCTCTTTGCTTGTCGCAAAACTTAAGATTTATCAAAAAAAAGATACAATCCCCTAAAAATTTAAATATTTTATTATATAAAAAATCAAAGGAATTTTATGAGTAAGCAAAAAGTCGAGTTGCTCTCACCTGCTGGAAATTTAGAAAAATTAAAAATTGCAATAAATTATGGTGCTGATGCTGTTTATGGTGGAGTTAGCCACTTTAGTTTAAGAATTAGAGCTAGTAAAGAGTTTACATTTGAGACATTTAAAGAGGGAATTGATTATGCACATGAGCGAGGGAAAAAAGTTTATGCAACAATAAATGGTTTTCCTTTTAATGCTCAAATTGAGTTATTAAAAAAACATATAGCCTCTATGGCAGCACTGAAACCAGATGGTTTTATAGTTGCAGCTCCAGGAGTTGTAAGACTTTGTAGAGAGATTGCCCCAGAAATTGATATACATCTTTCAACGCAAGCAAATGTTTTAAACTATCTTGATGCTCAAGTTTTTTGGGATATGGGAGTTAAAAGAATTGTTGTAGCAAGAGAGATATCTTTAAAAGATGTAATAGAGATTAAAAAACATCTTCCAGATATGGAGATAGAGATATTTGTTCATGGTTCTATGTGTTTTGCATATAGTGGAAGATGTCTAATTAGTGCTGTTCAAATGGGAAGAGTTCCAAATCGTGGAAGTTGTGCAAATGATTGTAGATTTGAATATACACTTTATGCTGGAAATGATGAACATGGAAGCCTTTTTAGACTTGAAGAAGAACCAGGTGTTGGAACGTATATTTTTAACTCAAAAGATATGAACCTTGCATCTCATATTAAAGAGATACTTGATAGTGGTGCTGTGGATAGTTTGAAAATAGAGGGAAGAACAAAATCTCCATACTATGCAGCAGTAACTGCAAAAGCTTATAGAGAAGCTATTGATGACTATTATGAAAATAAATTTGATGCTTCAAAATATCAAAAAGAGTTGCATACAACTAAAAATAGAGGGTTTACAGATGCTTATTTAATTCATAAGCCATTTGAAAAACTAGATTCTCAAAATCACGATTATGCTTTAAGTAAAGGCTCATTTGAAGTAACAGGTTTAGTATCTGAAGATGAAGAGCATTTTTATTGTAAATATAAAGTTTATCCAAATGAAGATATTGAAATTTTCACTCCACATAACACAGTTCTACATGAGTGTGAAAATGAGATTGGAAAAGTGTTTAAAAAAGAGAATGGACTATATTATATAAATTTTAAAAAGATTTTAACACAAGATAATAAAGAGCTTGAAAGCGTTCATAGTGGAAATGTAAATAAAATAAAACTTCCATGCAAATTACCCTATTTAACAATGTTTAGAGTAGAAAATATCGATAGTAATATAGAATAAGATATGGTTTTTTTTAGAGTTACAAATAGTATAAATATAAAAATAACAGATGGTACAATACTAAAGTATGATAGATTTAAAGCACCAGTTGGTTTAGAAAATGAGACGGTTTATATTACAACATATGATGATTTCAAAGATTTACAAGATATTTTTTCAAAAGTTGATAAAAATAGATATCTTGCTAAGATTTTAAATGAAAAGAGTGTAAAAACTAATCCAAATTTTCCAACTGAAATTGGGATTAGTTTTGAAAATGAGTATAAAATAAAAGAAGAGTTCAAAGATAATATTTTTTTTGATATAAAACCCACTTCGCTTTTATATAGTCTTAATAGTTTTCACAAACCAATTGTTAAAGTTGCTCTTATTGGAAGTTTAGGCTCTACAATTAGCGATATGATTAGCTCTATGGCTGCACTTAGAATTTTTTATGAAGAGTTAAAAAATATATACTCAAAAGTTGAGCTTGATATTTTTATAAAAGCTTCAAATAATAGTTATTATAAAAGAGATAAAAGTATTTATGAAACTCAAAAATATATAAATGGTGTATATCCACTTGCAATAAATAGCAAAACTATTTGTAAGTATGACTATTTTGTTGATAATAGTGTAGATATTAGTAAGATATTAGATATAAACATAGTAGATGCATGGCTTTATAAGTTTGGAATAGATTATAAAAAAATTCCAAGTTCTAAAAAATATAGTGAACTTAATTGTGAACATTTTGAATTATCAAAAGGTTTAAGTCAAAAAATTATTGATGCTAAAAAAAGAGGTAAATTATTACTTTTTCATCCTTATAGTGCAACTATAAATAAATCAATTCCTCAAAATTTTGCTATTGAAATTTTAAAAGGTTTAATAGATAAATTAGATGATTATGTGATTATAACAACACTTTTAATTGATCCAAAAATAAAATCTGATAACTATATAGATTTATCAACATATTCAAAAACAATAGAAGATTTTATCTATATTGTTTCATCTATGGATAAGATAATAACAGCATACACTTCAGCTCTTCATATAGCAGATGCTTTTATGATACCAACTCTTTGTATAGCAACTTTTAAAGATTATGAAGAGAGTTTAAAATATTATAACTACACTAAAACAATCTATGTAAAAGATAGTTCAAAAAATTTATCAAAGTTTATTTATGAAAATGATACTTTAACTATAAATAAGTTTGAAGAGTGGCGAAATCTAAAAATAGAAGATATTATAAAAACCTTAGAAAATTTTTGATATAATGTATATCTAAAATTTTAAAAATAGGATAAGAAAATGAGATTTATTTCGATTATTATGGGTAGCAAATCTGATTATGATATTATGAAAAATTGTGCTGATACTTTTGAACAGTTTAATGTAAAATATGAATTAATTATATCTTCAGCTCATAGAAGTCCTGAAAGAACAAAAGAGTATGTTAAAGAGGCAGAAGAGAAAGGTGCGGTTGCATTTATTGCTGCAGCTGGAATGGCAGCTCATTTAGCTGGTGCATTAGCAGCAACTACAACAAAACCTATTATTGGAGTGCCTATGAAAGGTGGTGCGATGGATGGTATGGATGCTATGCTTTCAACTGTTCAAATGCCAGCTGGTATGCCAGTTGCTACTGTTGCTTTAGGAAAAGCAGGTGCAATTAATGCTGCTTATTTAGCAATGCAAATTTTAGCTATTAATGATAAAGATTTAGCTGCAAAATTAAAAGAAGATAGAGTTGTAAAAGCTAAATTAGTTGAAAGTGATTCAAAAGATATAGAAGTAATTTTATAAATGAAACCTATTGCACTATTTACTATTCCAAATTGTAAATGGTGTAAAGAAGCTATAGTATACTTAAAGAGCAAAAATCTTAAATATAATCATATAGATTTAACAAAAAATAAAAAAGCTTTAAATGATTGTCAAAAAAGATGTCAAGGTGCACCTGTTTTTTTAATTGGAAATAGTTGGACTTGTGGCTTTGATAAAGAGAAATTAAATAAAGAGTTAGGAATAAAATAGAATGCTTACTTTTTCACAAATGTTATTAAAACTTCAAGAGTTCTGGGCAAAAGAGGGGTGTAATATTGTACAACCTTACGATATTGCTGCAGGTGCTGGAACATTTCATCCAGCAACACTGCTTAGAAGTCTTGATTCAACTCCTTGGAGTGTTGCTTATGTTGCACCATCAAGAAGACCAACAGATGGAAGATATGGAGAGAATCCAAATAGATTAGGAAGTTACTATCAGTTTCAAGTATTAATAAAACCAAGTTTAGAAAATATTCAAGATTTATATTTACAATCTTTAGAGTATTTAGGACTTGATTTAAGCAGGCACGATATTAGATTTGTAGAAGATAACTGGGAGTCACCAACTCTAGGAGCTTGGGGACTTGGATGGGAAGTTTGGCTTGATGGTATGGAAATTACTCAATTTACATATTTTCAACAAGTTGGAGGACTTCCTTGTGATCCTGTTGCTGTTGAGATTACTTATGGAACAGAGAGACTTGCTATGTATCTTCAAGGAGTTGATTCTGTTTTTGATATTGTTTGGAATGAAAATAAGCATGGAATTACAACTTATGCAGATGTTCACAAAGAAGCAGAGTATCAATTCTCTAAATATAATTTTGAAGTAGCAAATACAACAAAACTATTTAGAGATTTTGAAGAGGCATTTAATGAGTGCAAATCTTGTTTAGAAGCACAACTTCCACTTCCTGCATATGATCAATGTATGATAGCAAGTCACGCTTTTAATACTTTAGATGCAAGAAAAGCAATAAGTGTTACAGAGAGACAAAACTATATTTTAAAGGTGAGAGAACTTGCACAAGCTTGTGCTGTTATGTATAAAGAGCAGGAAAAAATGCGTCAAGAAAGAGTTAGGGGCTAACTCTTTTAGTATTTTTTACCTTTTGCAGAAAGTTAAGAACTTTCACAAAAGGCTGGTGCGAACTAACGAAGTGTATCAATCGTAGCGAATGAAATGAGCTAGATTGTTGTGAGATGAACAATAGGAGTAATTTATTGAAAATAGAAGATATTTATAACTACTTAAATGAGCTTTCTCCTTTTGAGTTTCAAGAAAAATGGGATAACTCAGGACTTCTTGTTGGAAATATGAGTGATAGTTTTGAAAGTTTATATCTAAGTATGGATTTAGATTTAGATTTGGTAAAAAATTTAAAGCCAAACTCTTTAGTTATAACTCATCATCCATTGATTTTTAGTGGATTAAAAAGAGTTAATTACGATACTTATAGCACTAAAATTTTAAAAGAGTTAATAAAAAAAGATATTGCACTAATTTCTATGCACACAAATATTGACAAAACGCATTTAAACAGATTTGTAGTTGAAGAGATTTTAGGTTTTAAAATAGTTAATCAAAATGAGTTTATTGCAAATTGTGAAATCAATATGAGTTTTGATGAGTTATTAAACTATCTATCAAAAAAATTAAATTTAAAAAATTTAAAATATGTTAAAACAAAAGAGAATATTAATACTATTGCAATTTGTACAGGAAGTGCAATGAGTTTAATAGATGAGGTTAAAGCAGATTGCTTTATAACAGGTGATATTAAATATCACGATGCAATGGAAGCAAAAGCAAGAGATTTGTCCTTAATAGATATTAGACACTATGAGAGTGAAAATAGTTTTAATATACTTTTAGAACAATTGTTAAGCCAGTATTTGAAAAAAAATAAATTAAAAGCTATAATAACAGCTTCAAAAAATCCATTTGAGTTTTTTAAAGGAGAAACCGTTGAATAAGTATTTACAAGACTTAGTAACTTTATCAAAATATGATACAAGCATAAGTCAATTTGACCCAAAAATCGAGCAACAAAAAGCAAAATTAGCAGTTTTTGTTGAGACAGCAGAGGCATTAAAAACTTCTATAAATAGTGTGTATCTTGAGATTGATGAACTAAAATCAAAAAGAACAAAAAACAATATTCATCTATCAGAGTTAAAAACAAAACTAGATCAAATTGCTAAAAAGAATAAAGATGTAACAAATGAAAAAGAGTTAAAAGCTTTACAACTTGAAGAAGAGATTGCAAAAGAGCAGGTTAGTTTTGCAAATGAAGAGATTGAAAGATTAGATAAACTAACAGTTGCAAAAGAAGAGAGCTTAAAAGAGCTTCAAGCAAAACTTAAAGCAGAAGAGAGTGATATTGAAGAGATTAAAGTTGTTGTTGATCAAGAGATTGAAGCAATAAATAAAGATAGAGATGTAGTTTATGCAAAAAGAAATGAACTTTTAGGAAATTTTGATAAAAAAATCTTAACATTTTATGAAAAAATTAAAAGATGGGCAAAAGATACAGCGGTAGTTCCTGTTAAACAACAAGCTTGTTTTGGATGTTTTATGAAAATAAGCGACAAAACTTATGCAGAAGTTATAAAAGGTGAAGAGATTGTAAACTGTCTTCACTGTGGAAGAATTCTTTATAAAGGTGAAGAAGAAACTGTTACAAAAGAGGCTTAAAACTTGAGCCTCTTTACCCTTTTTTATAATCTAATTTTAACAATTACATATATCTTATTGATTCCGTATTTACTATATAAAAAAAGAGAAAATAAGTATAAAGATGCAATTCCTTCAAAATTTTTTTTAAAAAATAATCCAAAGTTTGATTTTAGTGGTATTTGGTTTCACTCATGTTCAATGGGCGAAGTTAAAGCTATAAAACCTTTAATAGAAGAGTTTGAAAACAAAGCAAACATTAGTGTTATTACAAATACAGGATTTGAAGAGGCAAAAACAGTAAGCCAAAATGTAAGATATCTTCCTTTTGAGATTTTTCTTCCATTTTGGATAACAAAACAGAAAGTTTTGGTTGTTATGGAGGCTGAACTTTGGTATATGTTATTTTTATGCGCAAAAAGAAAAGGTGCAAAAACTTTACTTATAAATGCAAGGATTTCAGATAGATCTTATAAATCATATTTAAGATTTAAGTTTTTTTATAAAAAAATTTTTGAAAATATAGATAAAGTTTTTGCACAAAGTCAAATTGATAAAAAAAGATTAGAAGAGCTTGGGGCTAAAAATGTTGAGGTTATTGGAAATATAAAATTAGCACAACTTCCACAAAAAAAGCTAGATTTAAAAAAACCAAATTCAAAGGTAATTGTTGCAGCAAGTACACATGAAGGTGAAGAAGAGCTTATTTTAAGCTCTTATAAAAAAGAGTATGGAAAACTAATAGTTGTTCCAAGGCACCCTGAGAGATTTTTAAAAGTTGAAGAGTTAATTAAAGATTATATAAAAGACAAAGAGATAAGTTTTCATAAATATAGTTTAAAAGAGGATTTTTCAAGTGATATTATCTTAATTGATAAAATGGGAATGTTAAATGATATCTACTCTATTGGTGATATTACAATTCTTGGTGGGGCATTTGCAAATGTAGGTGGTCATAATCCAATAGAACCAGCATATTTTGGAAATATTATAATAAGTGGTAAAAATATATTTAATCAAAAATCACTTTTTGAGTGCATTAAAAATTACTATTTAATAGAAAAAAATGAGTTAAAAGAGTATCTTGAAAAAGCTTCTACTCTTTTAAAACCAGAACTTACAAAAGAGGGTTCGTTTGAGCCTATAATTAAGGAGATAGAAAAATGGCAGTAGAGTTTGATAAAGCATATAAACTTCTAGCAATGAAAGAGAGAATTTCAAATGCAAAGGCAAAAGAGCTTATTGATAAAGGTTTAGTAACAGTTTCTGGGAAAAAACTTTTAATAGCACGAGGTGAGATAAGAGTTGATACTAAATTTAGTGTAAAAGATATTGCAAAAATAAAAGTTATATTTGAAGATAAAGATATTTTAGCAGTTGATAAACCAGCTTTTTTAACAGCAGATGAGGTATCAAGAAAATTTGAAAATGCAATACTTTTAAATAGACTAGATAAAGAGACAAGTGGAGTTATGCTTTTTGCAAAGAATGAAGAGTTTCAAAAAAGAGCTATTAAAGAGTTTGCGCAAAATAGAGTTTATAAAGAGTATGTTGCTATTGTTGAGGGAAAAGTTATCGAAGAGTTAGTAATTGATAAACCAATTTTAACTACAAAAGATAGAGGAATGGCTAAATCAAAAATAGACAAACATGGAAAAAGTGCAAAAACAACTCTTATTCCAATGCTTGTAGAGGGAAATAAATCAAAAGTTAAAGTGGTAATTGAGAGTGGAAGAACTCATCAAATTAGAGTTCATTTAGCAGCTTTAGGATTTCCTATTATTGGAGATAGTTTATATGGAAGAACTGCTTCAAATGTAAATAGAGTTTTGCTTCACTCAAAAGTTACAAAAATATTTGATTATGTTTTCGAATCAAAAGAACCAAAAGAGTTCAAGGTGTATGATTTTAGTTAATTTTAAGGTTTAAAAAAGTAAAAAGTCCATAGAATAGGGCTTTGGTTATTTTTCTAATCTAAAAAATTACTTAAAATAATCCTTTTATTTAATCTAAAATAAAGCAAAAAAGATGTAATATCTCAAAATTAAAATTATGGAGTATAAAATTGTTTGATTCAATAACTAGCTCAATTCGAGGTGTTGTAAATAAGATAAGACATCAAGATGATGTTGCATCATTAAGTCGTGCTATTAGTGAACTAAAAAAAGCATTTTTAAAAGCTGATGTTCACCATAAAACGACAAAAGAGTTGTTAACTAATATTGAGTTGGGTGTAAAAAATATTGGAATTGGACAAGATAACTTCATAAAAGTTCTAAAAGAAGAGCTTGAAAAAGTTTTAACAGCAAATGGAAATCAAGGTTTTGTATTCTCTTCAACTCCTCCTACAAAAATTTTAATGACAGGTCTTCAAGGAAGTGGTAAAACTACTACAACTGGAAAATTAGCAAACTATTTAAAACTAAGAAATAAAAAAGTTTTAGTAGCTGCTTGTGACTTACAAAGACTTGCAGCTGTTGAGCAGCTAAAACAGATTGCAAAACAAATTGATGTTGATATTTATTTTGATGATAATGAGAAAAATCCTATAAAAATTGCACAAGCTGCAGTTGAGAAAGCAAAAAAAGAGCATTATGATGTTGTTTTAATAGATACAGCTGGAAGACTTGCTATTGATGATGAGCTTATGAGTGAGCTTAAAGATGTTAAAGATGCTATAAATCCAAGTGAGATTTTTTATGTTGCAGACTCTATGACAGGTCATGATGCAACAAAAACAGCAACTACATTTAAAGAGAAAATTGGAATTGATGGAGTTATATTATCAAAATATGATGGTGATACAAAAGGTGGAGTTGCACTTAGTATTGCTCACCAAGTAGAAGTTCCATTAAGATTTATTGGTATTGGTGAAAAAATGCCAGATTTGGAAGTTTTTATTCCAGATAGAGTTGTTTCAAGACTTTTGGGGCTTGGGGATATTGCTGGACTTGCTGAAAAAACAGCTACTTTAATAGATGAGAAAAAAGCAAAAGAGGTAAGTAGAAAGATAAAAAAAGGTGAATTCAACTTTAATGACTTTTTAGAACAGCTTCAAATGTTAAGTAAACTTGGAAGTTTAAAATCTATTATGGGAATGATTCCAGGTTTATCAAATATGATGCCAGCTTTAAAAGATATGGATTTTGAAAACTCTAAAGAGATAGTTAGAATTAAAGCTTTAATTAGTTCAATGACTCCAAAAGAAAGAGAAAATCCAGATTTACTAAATCCTAGTAGAAAAAAAAGAATCTCAGCAGGTGCTGGTTTAAGTGAAGTTCAGGTAAATAAGATTTTAAAACAGTTTAAAAATGCTTCAAAAATGGCAAAACAGCTTTCAAACAAAGGTGGAATGAAAGGTTTTACAAATATGTTGTCTCAAATGGGACCAAATGGAATGCCGAAAATTCCAAGATAGAATTTAAAATAGTGCTGAGCTATAAACTTTTTTGGAGTTTAAAGCTCAACACTATAAATTAAAAAAAGGACAAAACAATGACAGTGATTAGATTAACAAGAATGGGAAGAAACAAAAAACCATTTTATAGAATAGTTGTAACAGACTCAAGAAAAAGAAGAGATTCAGGATGGATTGAATCAATTGGTTACTACAATCCAGTAGTTGAGCCACAAGTTTTCAAAATTGATGAAGAAAGATATAACTATTGGCTAAGTGTTGGTGCTAAACCATCAGAAAAAGTTAAAAAATTAACTTCAAAATAGTATCAAATGATTACAAACTTTATAGAAAACTATGCAAAACTAATAGTTTCAATTCCAGAAGATGTTGAGATTTCTCAAGAGAGAGTTGATGAGAACTTTATTTTAATCACTCTTAGTGTAAATAGTCTGGATATTGGTAAATTAATTGGTAAAAATGGAAATATGATAAATGCTCTAAAAACAATTGCAAATGGTTGCAAGGCTAAAGATGGAGTATCTTATAAAATCCAAGTAGTAGCAAAGTAGTTTATGAATAATAAGGTTTATGTAGCAAAATTAGGAAAAGCAGTAGGATTAAAAGGTCATTTAAGACTTTTTATTGACTCTGATTTTCCTGAGCAATTTAAAAAAGGCTCAACTTTTCTTACAAATAAAAATTTCCAACTTACAATTTCAGAGTATTTAAAAGATAGAGATCTTGTATCTTTTGAAGGTTTTAGTGATATTGAAAGTGCTAAAAAACTAACAAATACAGAGTTGTACACTACGATTGAACAGACTAAAGAGTTTTGTAAATTAAAAGATAACGAGTTTTTTTGGTTTGATTTAATATCATGTGAAGTTTATGAAGATAGCTTAAAATTAGGTGTTGTAAGTGATGTTCACAGATTTCCATTAAATGATTATTTAGAAGTTAAAACAGATTCGCAACTTGTAGAAAAAGGTCTTCCAAAAATCTTTTTAATTCCTCATATATTTGAAACTTTTATTCAAAGAGTTGATATTGAAAATAAAAAGATATTTGCTATAAATGCTTTTGATATTTTAGAAAACTCTTAAGAAATTAGTAGTTGCATCTTTTATTAAACTCTTCTTTTTCCATCTCTAGATTGTATGCTTCACTAAAACCAGCTTCTAAGAGTCTATTTAAAAGATTCTCTTGCTTCGTGTTATCTTTAAATGGTCCAAAATATATCTCAATATTACCTAATGAGTCTCTACAAAGCAAAACAGAACTATCTATGTTATAAATTTTGTCATAGTAAGATTTTTTTAGATTTCCTTTTATTTTTGCAACACTTATTATTTTTAAAAACTCATATTTATTAATATCCGAAGCTTTTGTATCTTCATTTTTAGATTCATCCTCAAAAACAATTAAAGATTTTGACTCTTTTGATATCTCAATCTCTTTTTTCATATTATTAGTAGGCTCTTCTTTTTCATCTTCTAAAATAGTTTTAGTTTTTATTGGATCATCACTGTTTTCTATAGTTTCACTCTCTTTTGTTTCACTATTGATTTCAATATTTTTTTCTTCAACATCATTTAAAACTAATACTTCATTATTAAGACTCTCTTGAGCACTATTTATACTATTTTCTATTTTAGAATCTGATTCAATAAAAATAGATGAAGCATTACTTGATTTTTTCTCTTCTTTTTCCAATAATGATAACTCTTCTAAAGCTTTTTGTTCTAAGCTTTTATTAGTTAATAGCTCTAACTGCTCATTTAATTTATCTGGCTCAAGATTATTAAAGTCAAATTTAAAATCACTCTCTTCATTTTGGACAGTTTGATTTTCGTTTAGTTGTTTATTCTCTACAGTTTCTATATTTTGTTCAATTTGGCTTGCTACTTGAGCACTAGAAGTTTCTTCAACACTATTTGGCTTTTTAGTTAGTATTAAAACTAAAATAATAAGTAGAAATATAACAAGGATTGCTATACCAGCTATTAAAGCTTTTTTTATTAAATTTGCTTTATTTAAACTATGATTAGTTTTATTCTCTTTGTTATCTTGTTCATCAACACTATTAGAAGCTTCTTCGTTTTTTATATCTTCAGCCATTTAATCCTCTTTAAATTTAGATTCTTTAATTTTTTCATAGTATTTTCTTCTATACTCTTTTAGCTCTTCTTTTTTTCTCTCTCTGTACTCTTTATCATACTCAAGCCTTTTCTCTTTATTTTGCTCATAGTACTCTCTTTTTTTCTCTTGATACTCTTTTATCTTATTTTTTATTATAGACTCTCTACTAAATATATACTCTTTTTGACTTTTTGCAATAGATTTCATCTTTAGCAAAAAGCCATCATCTTTTAGTTCATCTTCGTAATCTATCTCTTTATTAAGCTTACTCTTTAGGTAGTAGGCTCTTTTTTTTAGTTTGTGCCTACTTAGGTTTCTTTCTCTTCTTTTTTTTAGCTCTTCAAAATTCATAACTATTAAATATTATTAATTTTTCAATCTATTTACAGTATCCAACATACCATCAGCAGTTGTAATTGCTTTTGAGTTTGCTTCATAAGCTCTTTGAGCAGTAATTAAATCTACCATCTCATTTACAAGTTTTACATTTGAACTTTCAAGCATAGATTGTCTAAGTCCACCAAACTGTTCAGTTAATGGTTCACCTTCTAGTACATCACCACTAGCATCAGTTTGTAAAAATAAAGAGTCTCCAAGTGGAGTTAAACCAGAAGGATTTATAAAATCTGCTAAAATAATTTGACCAAGTTCAATAGTATCTCCAGTTTGAGGATCTTTTGCTGTTACAAATCCATCATTTCCAATACTTATATCTTTTACATTCTCAGGAACTACAATTTGTGGCTCTAGTAAATAACCATTTCCATTTACAACATTACCATCAGCATCTAATTTAAAATTTCCATTTCTACTAAATGCAATCTCTCCGCTTGGAAGAACTATTTGAAAAAAACCTCTTCCAGCAATTGCAATATCAAGTGGATTACCAGTAGTTTTTAAATCACCTTCTGTGAAATTTTTTTGAATATTTGAAAGTCTTACTCCAAGTCCCACATCAATACCTGTTGGATTCATAGTATCAATAGTAGTTTGACCTGCTGTATAGTTTAAAGATTCATAAATTAGATCTTGAAACTCTGCTCTATCTTGTTTAAAACCTGTAGTATTAACATTTGCAATGTTATTTGATGTTACATCAATTTGATGCTGCATAGCATTCATACCAGTTGCAGCTGTATAAAGACCTCTAATCATAGAATTCTCCATTTTTGAAATTAACTTAGATTGTACTAAAAGAAGGATTAAATTAAGATAAAGCTATTTAATTTAATAGTTTTAGTTTTAAGTAAAAATTTAAAACATTTTTTATATAATGCATACTTTATAGAAATACTTTAATATAAAGAGGCAAAAAATGAGAATTCTAATAGTTGATGATAGCTCAACAATGAGAAGAATTATTGGAAATGTTGTAATGCAACTAGGATTTAGTAAGGATAACTTCGATGAAGCTGAAGATGGACTAAAAGCTTGGAAACTTCTTACTGAAGGAAATTATGACATTATCCTAACAGACTGGAATATGCCAAATATGAATGGTTTGGAGTTGGTTAAAAAAGTTAGAAGTGAAGGAACACACCAAAAAACTCCAATTATTATGATTACTACTGAAGGTGGTAAAAGTGAGGTTATTTCAGCTTTAAAAGCAGGTGTAAATAACTATATTGTAAAACCTTTTAATGCAGAGGTTTTAAAAGAAAAACTAGATGGTGTATTAAAAAAATAGTCAAATAAAGGTTTACTTATGGGAATGAGTCAAGAAGATATAGAGGCTTTAATGGGTGGAATTGATATTCCAACTGATGAACCAAAAGAAGATATTAAAGTTGAAGAAAGTTTAGATGAGAATGTTAAAACAGAAGAACTAGAAGCTATTTTAAATAGTACGATACAAAGTGAACAAACTAATACTAACTCTTCAAAAGATAGTAAAATTGAAGAGATAGGCACTTTGCTTAACGAAATAGAAAATATAAATCCAGAAAGCTCTATTAAAGAAGACAATAAAGAGCAAAATAGTTCAAAAAAAGATGAACCTGAAAATAAGAATGTAGATAAAGATGAGATTGTCAAAGAGTGGTCATCTTCAAAAATAAATGAGGGAGTTTTTCCTTTTCCAGCTGAAAATGATACAAAAGTAGTAAGCCAGTTAAGTCAAGTTGCTAATGATTCTGAAGAAAAAGTTTCACAAATTTTTGATGTATTAAGTTTAACTTTGGATAATAATAATGACATTAGAAAAAAAATAAAAGGTTTTGAAGAGATTGCAGTTTCTCAAATGGCATTTTTGAATTTATTGTGTGATAAATTTCCAAATGTTTCTCAATTTAATGAGCAACTAGAAAGTATAAATCAATTGCAGTTAGATTTAAAAGATTTGAAAACTCTTTTAGACAATGAAGATGTTCATATATTCCAAGGTATGGAATTAATGCAATTTAATGATATAAATAGACAAAAAATAGAGAGAGTTATGTCAGTTATTAGAAAATTATCACTATATTTGAATAATCTTTTTGAGGAAGATTCTCCAAAAGATATACCAATGGCAAAACATATTCATGGCGATACAGATACTGAAGATTTAGTTGGTGATGATTTAGATAAACTAATTGCTGAATTCAATAAATAGAAGGAAACTTTAAAATGAATCAAGGAATGTACCCATTAGCAGCATCTATGATAAATCAAGTAAATAGGTTGGATCAGATAAGTAATAACTTAGCAAATGCTGATACAGTAGGATTTAAACAAGAGGGAACTGCTGAAACAACTTTTAATTGGTACTTAAAGAGAATGGAAAATAGTAGTAATAAAAAGTTTGTAGAGTCTATTACTATAAATAATATTCCAAAAATTGATACAAGATATACAGATCCTCATATGGGAGCAATTAGAACTACTGGAAATGAGTTAGATTTTGCTTTAAACTCTTATGATACTTTTTTTAAAATACAAGATCAAAATGGTGATATTTTATATACAAGAAATGGAGCATTTAAGAATTTAGATGGTTTTTTAGTTGATGGAAATGGAAACAATGTTTTAAATGCTGATAATGAGGCAATTGTAATAGAAGAAGGTTTTGAATTTCAAATAGGAGTTGCACAAACCTCATTTAAAAATTTAGAAAAAGTTGGAAATAACAACTATACGGCTATAAATTTAGATGAAGTTGAAGATTTAGAGAATAATGATAATAGAATTATAAAAGGATCTGTTGAGCAATCAAATGTAAATAGAGTCTCTACAATGGTAGAGTTAATTGATGCACATAGAAGATTTGAACAATCACAAAAAGCTATCAAGACAATTGATGAATTAAATGCAGGCTTAATAGAAAAAGTTGGGGGGAACACTAGATAATGCATGCAAGTAATGTATCAGCAACACTATTTGAGCAATTAAACTTTAGAGGTGAGAGACAAAAGGTAATATCAAGTAATATTGCAAATATTAATACACCAAACTACAAAACTAAAGATTTGGTTTTTGAAGATGAGTTAAAAAAACAGCAACTTATTCAAATGACAAGAACTTCATCTATGCACATGCAAAATATTGATTATAAACCAAATTCAAATCCAAGATTGATACAAGTTCCTGACTTAATAGAACAAAACGATGGAAATAATGTAAATCTTGATAGTCAAATTAGTGAACAATCAAAAAATAAAATAATTTTTGATGCTATACAGACATCTATAAAACGAGATTCAAAACTATTTAGATCAGTGATTGATTCATCTGGTAAAAATTAATTAGGATAGATATTGCTAGATCAACTGATAAAATTTATAAATAACTTTAATAAAGCTCAAAAAATGGCCATTTTTGGTGGAATAGGCTTGTTGGCACTTTTGATTATAGGTTTTTTAATATTTACAACTGTAAAAAGTAAAGAGAAACAATACAACTATATTATAGCTTCAAACCTTACTCAAGCAGATGTTATGAGAGCAACTGAGGAGCTTGAGGGTGCTGGAATTGATTTTATAGTAACAGGTTCTGGAAGTGATTTAACTTTAAGAACAACCCAACAGTTTGTAAATATTGCAAAAATAAAATTAGTAACTAGTGAAGCATCTTCAAATAAACATGTTGGTTGGGAGATTTTTGAGAAATCAACTATTGGAACTACTAATTTTGAGAATAAAGTTAAATATTTAAGAGCATTAGAGGGAGAACTAAGCCGTAGTTTAGAGTCACTTTCAAGTGTTTTAAAAGCTGATGTAAAAATTGCAATTCCAAAAGAGACAATATTTACTGAAAAAAGAGCACAAACAACTGCTTCGGCTGTTATTACTTTAAAGCAAGGTCTATTTTTAACACAAAAACAAATTGATGGTATTAAAAACTTTATAGCTTCAGCTGTTCCTGAATTAAAAAATGAAAATATACAATTAATTGATAGTGAGGGTAATTTACTCGAGCTTAGCACTGAAGATATAAATAGACAACAATCAACTGTTCAAACAAAGTTTAAAGATAAAGTTGAAGAGGATTATGAGAAAAAGATTATATCTTTACTTGAGCCTGTTGTTGGATTTGGAAGAGTTGTTGCTAAAGTTAATGTTGTTTTAGATTTTGTAAAAAAAGATATTGAAGAGGAGATTTATAATCCAGAAGGAACTATTAGATCTCAACAAGTAATTGAAAGCACAAGTGATTCAACTGGTTTACCAAATGATATGCAAGTTGTTGGAGTTGATAATAATATTCAACCACCACAAATTGCAAGTGATGGAAACAAACTCTCTTCTAGTAGCGAAAGCTCAAATACAGTTACAAATTATGAGATATCTAGAAAAATAATATCTCAAAAAGATTCAAATTTTTCAAATATAAGAAGAGTTACAGCATCTGTTACTTTTGATTCAACTGTATTAGAAAATCATCCTCAAAAAGATGTTTTCTTGGCTAATCTTCAATCTTTAGTCGAAGATGCAATTGGATTTGATAAAAATAGAGGAGATAAAGTATCTGTAAAAGATTTTAAGTTTTTAACCCTTAAATCTTATGATGCAAATGGTCAAGCTATTGATGAATTTGGAAATGTAATAGGTGGTCAAAATGAGTATTTTGATGCATCTACAATAAAGACAATATTGGATGAGTATAAAGATTACATTCAATATTTAATAATAGGAATAATACTATTTATATTTTATAGAAGATTTGTATCAAATAGTGAATTAGTAATTTTAGGTGAAGGTAAAAAAGAGGAACTAAGTATTGATGATGAAGATTTAGTAAAAGATATGCTTGCTGGACTTGATGATGAACTTGATCAAAATACAGCTCAAGGAAGATTAAAATCAAAAGTAAAAAGTCAAATCTTAAATAATATTGATGGACTTGATGAAGAGTCTGCAGCAAAATATGAGGTGTTTATTGAAGAGCTAGATAGAGAGATAAACAATAATCCAGCCGATATAGCAAGAATGATAGAGTTGCTATTAAGCGAAGGTAATGTAAATTTTAAATAAGGATAATAAATGGCAATTAATCCATACGGCGAAATTGATGTTTTAAAAGGTCTATCAATGATTGAAAAGGTTGCTAGATTTTTTGTTCTTATTGGAGAAGAATCAACAGTAAAAATTTTTCAATTTTTAGATAAAGAGTATGTTGAACAAATTTCAACAGCAATTACTCAGATTCAATCAATAAATAAAGAGGTCTCTTTAGCAATTCTTGAAGAGTTCCATTTATACACAAGAACAAAAGGCTTTATAAGTTCAGGTGGTTACGATTTTGCAAAAGAAATTTTATATAAATCTATCGGGCAGGAAGCAGCAGATGAAGTTTTAGAAAAACTTTCAAGAATGAAAATGGCAAATCAAGCATTTTCATATCTTGATGGAGTTAATCCAAAACAGCTTAGTGATTTTATTAAAGATGAATCACCTCATACAATTGCAGTTATTTTATCTCATATGGATCCTTCAAAATCAGCTGATGTTTTAATGGAGTTAGATGAAGAGACAAGAGTAAAAGTAAGTATTCAAATAGCAACTATTAAAGATGTTTCTCCAGATGTTGTAAGAACCATTTCAGCAGTTTTAGAGAGAAAATTAGAGTCTTTATTATCATCAATTGTAGATGTTGGTGGAGTTAAGGTTGTTGCTGATATGTTAAATAAAATGGGACCAAAAGCTATTGATATTCTTAAAAATATAAATGGTATTGATACATCTTTAGCAAATAGAATTAAGGATAATATGTTCGTATTTGAAGATTTACTAAACTTAGATACAGAGTATATTATGAAAATTATACAAGGTGTTGAATCAGCTGATGTTGTAGTTGCCATGAAAAATGCAACTGAAGAGCAAATCAGAAAAGTAACAGGTGCAATGTCTCAAAGGGTTAAAGATAGATTTAATGAAGAGAGCGAAATGCTTACGAAAGTTAAAATTAAAGATATTGAAGCAGCACAAAGAAGAATGTTGGCAGTTGCACAAAAAATGATTGAAGATGGTGTAATAGAAAGAGAGAATACATAATGGCAGATAGTATCTTTGCAAGTGCAAAAATAGTAAGTAATAGCGATAATATAAAAAAATTTGAGCTAAATAGTTTCTCTAAAAAAAGTAAATCTTTAGATGAGAAAGATTTGGATAGTAATTTAAATGAAAAAGAGGATTTAGAAAAAGATCTTAAAGTAGAATTAGTAAAAGAGGTTCCAGCAAAAATAGATAATAGTGAAGTTTTGAATAAAATTGAACCAATTTTTGCAGAATTCTCATCTTTAGCTCAAAAAATAGAGGCAATTTCTCAAAAAATATTAGGAATTGAGGGAGATATTGTATCTAAAAATAAAGAGTTAGATTCTCAAGTTGTAAAAGCAATAAAAGATTTAAAAGAACAAGCAATTTTCTTTGAAAAAACAGCAACTCAAGTTGAAAATAAGATGCTAAAAACATCACTTACAATTGCAAAGAAAATTATTGGAATTGAACTTAGTCAAAATTCGGAAAAAATTGCAAAACAGACAATATCTCAACTTTTAGAAAAAGTTAAAGGTGCTACAAAAGTAAGAATTCATTTAAATCCAAAAGATTATATTGTTTTGAAAAAAGAGCTTGAACTTGAAAATTATATAGAGTTAGTTGAAGATATAAATGTTGTTGCTGGTGGTGTTGTAATTGCTAGTAATATTGGAAATTTTGATGGAAATATTGAAGCTAAAATATCTTCAATGTTGGAATCACTTGATTTAATAATATAAAAAAGTTTTTGTGATATAATATTTATCAAATTTAAAAAAAGATTATAAAAATGGAAATAAGTGAAAGAGTTTATGATTTACTAGTTGATACAGAGATAGTTGTAGATGTTATGCTAGGATACACAAATATCTCTATTGGTGAATTTTTAAAGTTGACTGAAGGTGATATTATCTCACTTCACAAACCAGCTGGAAGTGGTGGTGAGATCTATGTAAACTCAAGAATTATTGGTACAGGTGATATAATCGTTATGGATGAGAAGCTTGCAGTTAGAGTTCAAGATGCAATGGATTCAGATAATGTTGTAAGATATTTCTTCGAAGAGCATATGATATAAAAGGAGCTTAAAATGGCAGATGGTATGACAGTAAATAGTACAACAGATTCTTATGGTAACCAATATACTCAAAGCATTACAAATGATCAACTAACAACAAATGATTTCTTAAAGCTTATGATTGAAGAGTTAAAGCTTCAAGATCCTACTAAGCCTATGGATTCAGCAAAAATGCTTTCAACTCAGATGCAAATGAGTACATTAAATGCAAATATGGAGATGATAAAATCTTTACAAGCAATTCAAACTGCATTTAATCAAAATTCACTTTCAACAGCAACTGGAATTATTGGAAAAAATATTGAAAATGGAAGTGTAAATGAAGATGGAGCTTTAAGAGCTTTTGCTGTTGATTCTATTGAGATAGTCGATGGTGAGATTATGGTGCAAGCTAGTGAATGGCAGTATCTTTATAATGGTATTGCTTTAAAAGATGGTGAAGAGTATAAAGCTGCAAATTATGATGAAGAAGGAAATCTTTATGATCATGAGGGAAATAAAACAGGACAAACTATAGTTTTAGAATCTTTGGGGAAACCTTTAGTAAAAGATGGCAAACTTGTAATTAAAGATGAGAATGGTGAAGAGGTTTCTACTCATGATTATGTTTTAAGTGGTAAAACTCAAATTGTATTATCTGATGAGAGTGTAACTATACCATTCTCATCAATTACTAAAATTTTCTAGAAAGGGGTTCTTGTGATAGGTTCATTATGGAATGGAATGTCTGGTATTTGGCAACAAGATAAAGGAATTTCTATTGAATCTAACAATATAGGAAATGCAAATACAGTTGGACACAAAAAAGATGAGATAAGTTTTTCAGATCTTCTTTATTCACAAAGTGGTGTTGGAAAAGGAGTTCAGGTTCAAAGTATTTCAAAAAGTTTTACTCAAGGTCAAATAGTTGGAACTGGAGTTGGAGTTGATGTTGCTATTGAAGGAAAAGGTTTTTTTGTAGTAAAAAATAGACAAGATGATTCTATTTCATATACAAGAGCTGGAAATTTAGTAGAGGCAAAAGATGGATTTTTGGTTACGCAAGAAGATTATAAAATTCAAGGACTTGTTCCACAAGAAAGATTAACAAGCTCAACAAACCCTAATTTAAATATATTTACAGATGATTTTGGAGTAAGTATTATTTCTAGAAATATAAGCGATGGAAATGGGACAATTTATAATATAAATGCTAAAGCTACAGATTATGTAAGTAGTGCTAAAAATGACTCTATACAGAAAGATGCAGATGGTTTTAAAACAGCACAAGATAAAATAGATGATATAAAACTTTTAATTGTAAATTACAGTGAAAAATTAGCTTCTTATCAAAATAATCAATCACAAAATAGCATAGCTTCACAAAATCAAATCTCTCAAATTGATTTTTCAAAGCAAAGATGGGATTTAAAAAGTGAAGGCAATGTTTTAAGTTTTAATATAGATGGAAGAGCATATAAAGTTGAATTTGATAAAGATATTAATATAGATGAAAGTAAGATGGAAGAGTTATATGATTTTTTAAGCCAAGATGGCAGAAATTTATATAATCTTACAGATCCAAATCAGATTCAATCTCAAGAAGATATAGATAATATGCCAGTTACAACACCCGAAGAGATAGCTTTAAAAGATGTTGCTCAAACAAGAAGAGATAATCAAATAAGAAATTATGTTGATGCTTATTCCCTTGTAAATGCTACAAAAGAGTTAGCAAATAAAATATCCTCAACAACGGGTTATAGTGCAAGTGTAAAAAATGGAACAATAGATATTGAAAATTTGGTTTCAGGTAAAGCTTTTAAAATTAGTGACATAGAGGCTAATAGTGAGAAATTAAATCCAAATACTATGCAAGAAGCAGTTGAAGGTAGTGGATTAGCAATGGTTGAAAGTGCTAAAAACTCTTTAATGAATGCATTACAAAGAGCTGATGCCCAATTTTTAGAGATAACAAATGTTATGAATTATGGGGATTTAACAAGCTATGGAGTTAGTGATATTAGTGTAAATTTAGCTGCTCTTGGAATATCAGATAGTAGTTTAGTTGATGTATCAATAAGTGATGATGGTTTTGTTTATGCTACAAATGGTGGTCATAAATTTTTAGTTGGAAGACTTAGCACTGTTGCTTTTAGAAATGAACAAGGCTTAGAATCACAAGGTGGAAATTTATATAAAGCAACTGAGTATAGTGGAGATGCTTTTAACGCAGACTCTATGAATACAATAAGAGGTGGTTCTCTTGAAAGAGCAAATATTGATTATGGTTCAACTTTAACTTCTTTAATGGTATATCAAAAAGCATTTGAAGCAAATTCAAAATCTATAACAACATCAGATGAGTTTTTAAAAACAGCAATTGAGATGAAAAGATAGATAGTATAAATTCAAGTGTTTATACTTTTATACAAATATTGTATAGAAGTATGAACATTTATGTTCATTTACCTTAAAAATAAAGGATAAGATATGATAGGCGCATTATGGACTGGAATATCAGGATTATCAGCACATCAAAAAGCTTTAGATAATGAATCAAATAATATAGCAAACGTTAATACAGTTGGTTATAAAGCGGGAAGAATCTCTTTTGCAGATCAAATTTACCAAGGACAAATTGGGAAAGGGTCATATGTTCAAGATGCAGAGAAGATTTTCGTAACAGGTGGTTCAAAAATTACTGGAGTGGATTATGATGTTGCACTTCAAGGTGATGGATTTTTCACTGTAATAAATAAAAATACTCTTGGAACTGCAGAGACATTCTATACAAGGGCTGGAAACTTCAGAATGGGAGAGAATGGAACTTTACAAAACCCAGATGGATTTGAGATTCAAGGTTGGGCTATGAGCTCAATAGATCAAAAAAATGATGTAGTTAGTACAAATCAAAATGCTTCAAGATTTACTGATGACTATATCAAAACTATGGGAAATTCAATAATAAGACATAAAGATTTTATTGAAACAATTGCTGCTAAAGCTACAAATTATAATGAAACAGCAAAATCAGATCCAGTAACTGTATTTAGTGGAGCTGGTGGTAAAACAAAAGCAGCAAAATTAAAAGATATTGATATGGCACTTTCAAACTATAATCAAATCTTACAAAAATATCAAGAAGATCCAAATGTTCCATCAAAAGGTTCAACTGCACAAATATCTCAAGTAAACTTTAAAACAGGAACTCCTCCTACTTCTATTATTGGACAAGAAGGAGATATGATTGAAGTTATTATAAATGGAAATACATATACTCAGAAATTTGTTGTAACAAAAACAACACCAAATTGGAGATCAGAGCTTTGGAACTCTCTTGCTTTATCGCCTATAAATGAAAGAGAACTTTATGATTTAAAAGATCCATCTCAAATAGATATCATGCCAACAGCTACAGAAGCTGAAAGATCAGCAAAAGATCAAGAGATAGCAAAATATGATAGATTAGCTGGAAAAATAGAGACTTATAAAGCAATGGCTGATCAAATATCTAATAAAGAGTCAGGAGTTGTTGCCTATTTAGCAAAAGATAGATTAAATCCAACAAGTGATGTTTTAAATCCAAACGGAATGTATGAGGAGAGCACTAACTTAGCTGATATGTTAAGAGGAGTTGTTCAAATTAAAGGTCTAATTCCTGGAAAAGAGTTTAAAATATCTCAAGTAGCTGAGTATTCAGGTGAAAATACAAATTTCTCAGTAAAAGGAACTTATCAAACAACAGCAACAGCAACTCAAGGAACTGGAAAACAAGCACTTGAAGATGCTAGAGATGCCCTTTCAAAACTTGTTACTGGAAATCAAAGAAGTGTTTATTCAGTTCAAGATTTATATGGAGCTGCTGATAATAAAACTTTCTCATTTAGTATAAATATTTTTGATAAAGATTTAGGTTATGTAATTCCAGTACCAAATGATGGAGCTGTTCCTCCACAAGCTGTTCCAATTGAAATTGGAAATGTAGAGAGTGGAGATATAAATAGTATAGTAGATGCAATAAACAATACAAGAACATCTTCAGGTCCTCAATTAGGTGATTATGTGATTGCAAAAAATATAAATGGTCATCTTGTTATTGAGACAAATGAACAAAATTATGATGTTGAGTTTGATGCAAGATTAGCAACTGATCCAACAGTTGATTTAAATGCTTTGGTAAATGCAGCTGCTTATACATATGATATAAAAGTTGGAAATCAGACAATTTCAACAGCTTTTACAACAACACCAACAATAGATCAAAATGCTATTTATACAGCTATTGCTGGTAATATTGCAATATATAATGCTGCAAATCCAGGAAGAGAGCTAGTAATTAGTCCTATGAATGCAGGGATTTTTACTGTAACAGCTGCTGATGGAGAGAGAATTGAAGGTGATTTAAAACTTACACCTTTAAGTACAAATCCACCACAACTATTAACAACAACACCAACAACACCTGCTGGAACTAATACAGTTTTAGAGCAAGGGACATTGACTATTGGTGCAGTTGCTGACTCTACAACATACTCTATAACAATAAATGGTACACCATACTCATATACAACAGGAGTTGGATATGGAGGAACTCAAGCTGATATTAGAAATCAAATTTTAGCTCAAATACAAAATGATCCAGCACTAGCTGGTTTAGTAACAGCAACTTCTAGTGGACTAGATGGAATTAGTATAGTTCAAAAAAGAGTTGTAAATACTTCTAATACAGCAACAAGTTTAAATATAAGTGCTACAAATGGTGTTTATGCACCTTCTACAGCTTATGTTGCTGGTATACCAGAAGGGATAGATTTTGAAATTGATTTTGCAGCACCAAAATCAAGATCTGAGTTTGTATTAAACCTTATGGGAACAGAGATAAAAGTAACTTCTAGTGAATCAGAAACAGAAGCAACATTAGCAACAAAATTACAAGCAGAGCTTGATAAACAACCAAATTTAAGAAATAGATATGAAGTAGTTTATGATACAGTAACAACAAATTTAGTTGTAAAAGAGAAAGCAGGAGCTTCAGGATTTACAGGATTTGCTGGAACTTTACCTACTTTAACAATTAATGATTTAGCTGTTCCTGTATGGGATTTGAAAGAAGGATTTATAGAAGTAAATAGTGATTATTCTGGAAACAAAGGTGCAGGTGGAGAGTTTATGGAGATTACAACAAGAGTTGATCAAACTTCAACTCAAGAGAGTCTTCAATTAAGATTAGACCTTTTAAATATTTCAGATAGTAAATTTGGTGCATTTAAAATTGATAGTACAGGATTAGTAACTATCACTGATGGTGGAGTTGAATATGCTGTTGGGCAAGTTTCAATTGCTAGATTTACAAACAATAGAGGACTTGAGGCTGTTGGTGGTAATAATTTCAAAGCAACACAAGAGTCTGGAAATGTAATTTATAGTACAAATAATAACAACACAGATGGTGTAATGGGACAAGCATTGGAGATTAGTAAAGCAGATTTAAGTGAAAGCTTAGTAAATTTAATGGTATTTCAAAGAGCGTTTGAAGCAAATGCAAAATCTATTACAACTTCAGATGAGCTATTAAGTACACTGATTAACCTAAAAAGATAAGTAGTAAATTTTAGACTTAAGTTAAAACTTAAGTCTAAAAAATTAAAAAGTAGGAAGATTATTTTGAGTTTTATCATAATTGCAGTTTTAATTGTAGTTTTATTATATTTTTTATCAACAGCTCATACATACAAAACTATGTATTTTAAAATTAAAGAGGAAAAAAGCCTTACAGAAGAAGAGGTTTTAAAATTAGAGGCTTTAATAAAAAGATATGAAAAGCAGGTTAAAATAGGTACAAAAAGTTTACAAAATAATCAGGAAAATCTTCATATAGCAAGAGATGATTTACAGAAGTTAAGAATGGAAAACATTACTTTAAAAAATCGAATAAATGATCTTCAAAGAAGAAATGAAGAGCTATTTGCTCAAGTAAATGCAATTATTTAAGATGTTTTTTTTGAATAAATTTATATATAAAATATTTCTTACAATTTTATTAATAAGTAATATTTTATATGCAAACGACATATTAAAATCACAACCACAAATTATTTTTGAACTTGATAAGTTAGATGAGTTAGAAGTATCAAATGAGTTTAATAAAGCAGTTTTACTTTTTAATAAACAAAGATATAAAGAGGCTTATGATATTTTTGAGAAAACAAAAGTAGTGTATGAAATACCATCTTTATTAAATATGGCAATAATACTTTTAAAAGATAATAAAAAAGAGGAAGCAATAACTCTTTTTTCTGAAATATACTCAAAAAAATCAAACTTATTAAATGAACCATATGCTTTTATAGCCTCTTGCTACTATCTTTTTACCCTTACTTCAGATGATAAATATATGATAGATTTGGTAACTATTTTCCAAAATAGTGATAAACTAAAAAATCAAAGTGAAATTATATTAAATATAAAAGATATTATTTTAGAAGAGCTTGCAAATAGATATTTAATGGTAAAAGATTATGATAATGCTTTAGGAGCTTTAAATGCTATGAGTTATTCGCTTGATTTAAAAAAAGCTCTTGTCTATATTAAACAAAATAATCTACTACGAGCTGATATAATTTTAAAAAAATTAATTGATACCCAAAAAGATGAAGATAGATTAGATGAGATATATTGGTTTAGTGTTTTTGTAAATTTAAAGTTAAATAAATTAGATGTTGTAAAAGAGATTTTAGAGAAGATAAATAAAAGAGGAAGTGATTATAAAGTACATATAAATTTACCTTTTGAAATATATTTTAATAAAGATTTATACTCATCAAGTGATTATTTAAAATCTATTTTAAAATTTGATGAAGAGAGAAAATTAGATTACTTGTACTATTTTGCACCATTTGTCTTCTCTGATTCAAAGGAGTTAATGTATGATACTGTAAAAGGTATGGTATCAAAAGACAAAAGTAGCCTAGAGAGTCTTGAGGCTATGTTTAACTACAATATAAATTTTATAAAAGCTATTAGAAATGACCCTTTTGTAAGAATAGATCAATTAAAAAATGAGTTAAATGAAAACTCAAAAGCATACAACTACTATAATTTAGCACTTGCTTTCGCTCAAATTAAAGATTTATCAAATGCATATAAATATTTTGAAAAGGCTTACAAATTAAGCCCAGGTAATAAGTTATATGCTGTTATGTATCTAATAACATCAAATAAAGTTTCAAAATCAATGGATGATAAGCAAAAAGAGTTGATTAAAGAGAGAATAAAAAGTAGTGATGGATTGTATAACTACTTTGCAAAAGAGCTATATAGTATTTATGTTGATATAAGCTTTGAAAATAAAGAGGAACCATATTTGCAAACTACACTATTTTTTAAAGCTTTAGATTTCCTAAAAAAGCTTGAAAATAACGAATATGTAGCTGAGCATCCTCTTTTAATAGATTGGGAAAAAGACTCTTTTATATATTTACTAAAATTAGTTCAACAAACAAAAAATGAAGATGATTATAAATATTTTTCAAGAATGCAAGATACAATACCACTAAAATATAATAATAATTTTTTGAATAGCTCTTTAATAACTTCACTTTACTATATTGATATTTTAAAAGCTTTAGGTATATTTAGTAGAGCAGATTTTTATATACCAAAAGAGAGTTCACCTTTATATTTGCTTACTGATGCTTATTCAAGTCTATATTTAGGTAAAGCTAATGAGTCTATAAATATATTAAATAGATTAAAAAATGAATACAATATTGAAAATAGATTTACCATGTATTTACTTGTTGCATCTTATTTAGAAGCTAAAAGAAGAGAAGAGGCTTCTATTCAAATTACACTTATAAAAGCATTTTATAATGATACTGATACAGATTTTTTAACAGCAATTCAGTTGATTCAAACTTTAAATATAAATGCTGCAATACAGTTTTTAAATAAAGCATATGACAATCAATTTATAAGCTTTGATATTATTGGTTTTGATGAATTTATGCTCTCTTTATAGTACTATTTGAAATTTTTTGTTATAATAATTTCAATTTTCTTTATTTAAGGATAACAAATGGAGATAGGACGAACTGCACAAATTGATTTAGCAAAAGAGAATTATGCTTTAAAATCAAAAGAGGTTAGCAATATTGATGAAAAAGAAAAAGTTATAGAAGATGAAGAGTATAAAAAAAATCTACCTATTGATCCAAATAGTAAACTAAATGAAGTTATATTAGATAATATACAGTTTGGCTATAATAAAGATTCGCAAGATTTTTTTGTAAAAGTTACAAGAGGTAGCATTGAAAATAAATATCCAACTGAAGATATGATGAAGATAAAAGCTTTTTTACTTGAAGAGCTTCAAAGAACATTAAAAAATTAATATAAGGCATATAAATTGGCATCAGATTTATCACAAGTATTTAAAAATGAACTTACAAATACATTAGAGCAACTTTTAGGAAAAAAAGCTAAAGTTGAGGGAATAAAAAAGTTAGATGATCTTTTAGAATCATCGTTTATTGAGTGTGATGTAAAGGTTGAATTTAAAGATATAAAAAGTGGAATTACATTTTTTATCCCAGCTTCTAGTGCTACTAAATTTGAATATCTTATGCTAGGCGGAATGGGAGATTTAAAACAAGATATAGATGATGAGACTACTGATGCTGTAAATGAGATAATTTCAAATATCTCTGGAAGTTTTGCAACGGCATCAAATGCTCAAGGTTTAGCTGATATATCTGGAGTTAAAGTTGAAATAAAAAGTATAAAAGTAGTTGATGCTGCTGTTTTAAAAGATAAAGAGTTATATAAATTTGATACAACTTTAGATGGTGAGGAAAATCCAGTTATTTTATATTTTGATAAAATAATATCTCCATTTTTCTCTTCAATAACAGGTGCAAAAGAGCCAATGAAAAGCTCACCAGTAGCAGTTGAAACTCCAGTTGTTGCACAAAGCTCTAAATCTATGCAATCCATATCAAATCCTTCTAAAAATTTAGAACTTTTATATCATGTTAAATTAAAATTAAGTGTTAGATTAGGATCAAAAATAGTTTTATTAAAAGATATTTTAAGATGGGATGTTGGTGAGATAATTGAGCTTGAGCAGATGGTAAATGAACCTTTAGAGATTTTAATAAATGGTGTAAAAATTGGAGAAGGTGAAGCTGTTATTGTTGAAGGAAAATTTGGTATTAAGATAAGAAGAATAGTAAATGAAGATTTGCAACTAGATAAAATAGGACTCTAATATGGAAATTAATACAAGTAATTTATACAACAAAGATATTCTACAAACAAATAAATTTGAAAATATTAATCAAGATAAACTAAGCCTTGTAGAAGATAAAAAATTAAGAGAAGTAAGCAATGAGTTTGAAGCATTTTTTTTAAATCAAATTTTATCAACATCGCTTCAAGGAAACAACTCAATTGCTGGAAGTGGTGCTGGAAGTGATATTATAAAAGGGATGTATTTAGAATCAATTGCAAATCATAGTAGTGGAACTTTTGGAATAAGTGATATGTTATATAACTTTTTATCACAAAATAATAAAAAAGAGCAGGTACTATAGATGGTAGATGATATTTTAAATAGTATGAATGAGGAGATAAAAAGTTTAAAAGAGGCAATTGTTCAAGATATTGCTGATATTAAACTTGGTAAAAACGAAGAACTTTTTAAAAGAAATGAAGCAAAGCATAATATCATAAATGAGATTATGCAAAAAAAAGTAGATTTAAATAATGAACTTGCAAAGTTAATACAAGCAAATTTTGATGTAAATATTTATAGAGAAAAAGTAGATTTACTTGAAGAGAATTTAAAAGAGCTTTATGAATTAAACAAAAAATTAGCAAATATCGTTTTACCTATTCAGCAGATGTATAAAGGATTAGTAGAAGAGGTTACTCAAAAAGCAGGGGGACAAATTTTTGATATTAAGGCTTAGTTTTTTAAGTTTAATATTCTTTAACTCTCTTGGTGCAATAACAGTTTTAGTAACAAAAGATGCAATAAAACTTGATGAGAAAATAACAATTTCTAAACTAGAAGAAAAAGTGTATGAAAATGTCCCTAGAACTTGTACGCCTATGACAAAAAAAGAGATTGAAGAGGGTGAATATATAGCAACTCATTATATAAATAAAAATAGTGTTCTTTGTTTAAGAAGTGTAAAGTTATTTGAAGATTACTCAATTGTATTTAATTTTGGCGGAGTAAAAATAGAGAAAAAAGGTAAAATAATCTACGAAAATGATGAGTTTATAAGATTTAAAAACCTTGATGGACAAGTAGAACAGATATATAAAGATGGAAGATTAAGATGAATAAATACTCATTTTTGGGAGAAACACCAGCAGAAGCATTAAGAGAAGCACAAAAAAAGTGTGGTGAAGATGCAATAGTAATATCTACAAAGAAAGTTGAAGGTAAAACTCCTTATGATAAAGGAATGTATGAAGTTGTTGTTATGTTAGAAGATGAGACAATCATGCAGAATAAAGAGTTTACAAAAGTAGCTATTACAAAAGCAAGTAGTGATGATAATCAACCATTAAAAGCTCAAGTTTATGATTACAGAGAAGAGATTTTAAAGATGCAAAATCTTCTTGAGCAGGTTCAAAAAACTCTTTGGAAACCAAAGTCTCAACTTTTTGATTTAACTATTCCACCTGAATTTATTGATATTTATACAATATTTGAAAAAAATGAGTTTGATAGTGAGATGACTTACTCTATTATGAAAAAAACTATAAAAGAGCTACCTGTTGCACTAAAAGTAAACTCTAAAAAGGTAAATGATTTTTTCAAATTAATTTTAAGAAAAGTGATACCTATAAAAATAGAATCACCTCTTAGAAAAGAGCAGAGAAAAATAATGATGATGGTTGGACCAACAGGAGTTGGAAAAACTACAACAATTTCAAAATTAGCAGCAAGATTTGCATATAAAATGGAGCAAAATTATAAGGTTGGAATTGTAACTTTAGATACTTTTAGAGTAGGTGCAATAGAACAACTTCAAGCATACACAAATATTATGAGAATACCTTTAGAAGTTGTAAAAAGACCAGAGGATTTAAGCGAAGCACTTTTTAGATTAAGAGAGTGTAGTTATATTTTTATAGATACAGCTGGTTCAAGTCAATATGATATTGATAAAATAGAGCTTTTAAATGAGTATAGAAAACAAGTTGATGAGTTGCCAATTGAAAAGACATTGGTACTTCCATCAAATGTAAAACATAGTGATTTATTGGAAGTTTATAAAAATTACTCAATTTTAGATATAGATAATTTAATCTTTACAAAACTAGATGAAACAAGAAGTTTTGGAAATATTATAACATTTGCTCATAAGACAAAAAAAGCTATAACATACTTCTCTGTTGGGCAAAATGTTCCAGATGATTTAATTCCAGCAGATGCAACATTTTTAATAGAGTGTTTTATGAAGCAAGAGTTTATTAGGAGTTAATAATGTTAGATGAAAAACTCTCTCAAGCAAAAAACCTAATAAACCTTACAAAAAATATTGATGATAAAGTAAATACAAAAACAAAACTTTTAACAGTAACATCTGGTAAAGGTGGAGTTGGAAAATCTACTTTTAGTGCAAATTTGGCATATTTTTGCTCTTCAAAAGGTTTTAAAACAGTAGTTTTAGATGCTGATATTGGTTTGGCAAATATGCAAGTTTTATTTGATATTAGGCCAGAATTTACTCTTTTTGATTATGTAAACGGTAAAAATAGTTTGCAAGATGTTATTTTGGAGACTAAATATTCAAATTTATATTTAATTGCTGGTAAAAGTGGTTACCAATATAGTAATACAAATAGTAGTTTTGTTTTTTCAAGATTGATAAATGATATTTTAGCTTTAAACTATTTTGATATTTTAATAGTTGATACAGGTGCTGGATTAAATGATTATGTAAAAGAGTTTTTACAAGTATCAACAAACATATTAGCAATAACATCAACAGATCCAAGCGCTTTAACTGATGTTTACTCACTTATAAAACTTTTATCATTAGATAAAGATGAGTTGATGCTATGCTTTAATCACACAAGAAGTGATAATATTGGAAAAAATGTTACTAACTCTTTAATAACTCTTGCTAAAAAAAATAGACTAAAAGAGAATTTTATGATAAAATATATAGGAAACATTCCAAATAGTTCTATGATATCATCTGTTGCTAGGACTAGAAAACTTTTTTTGAAAGAGTTTCCAGGGGATGATGTATCTATGCGATTTGTTGAAGTTGCAAAAAATATTTTAAGAAATCTTAAATAAAGGAATAGCTTTGGTAGTTGAAAGATTTTCACAAAATCTAATAAATACTGGAATTTTTAAGCTTTATGTTGCAGTTGGATTTTGTGCAACCTTAATATTTTTTATTTTAAATAGTCAACTTTTTGCACCAATAGAGATAGTTTTTGGTGCTATTCTTGTAACTCTTTTTTTAAGAGGAGCTGCACATATTATTTTTTCTTTTATAGTTAGAAACTTTAGTTTAGATAAAAAAGTAGAAGATTTTGATATTAAATATAATGAAGAAAAAATAGGATTTTTATTAAATAAATTTAAAAGCGAAGATTATGTTGAGGAAGATGAGTTGGAGATTAAAGAGAAAGAGATTGCTTCTGAAGTAAACAGTTCTCAAAATTTAGAAGAGAATAAATAAAAGGAATAGAATATGCAAATAGGTTCAGTAAATTTTTTAAATCCACTTGAACAAGTAACAGGAAATGCTGTAGATAGTGCAACAGCAACAAATCAAGTAGATAGTAACTATGCAAATAAATCTTTTAAAGATTTACTTCAAAATGCAGTAGATGATGTAAATAACACTCAAATACAAGGTTATAACTCAATGAAAGATATTGCGACTGGTAAGGTTCAAAATCTACAAGAGGCTGTTCAAAGAATTGAAGAGGCTGAACTTAGTTTGAAATTAGGATTAGAGGTAAAAAATAAAGCTTTAAATGCATATAAAGAGATTATGAGAATGCAAGTTTAGGTTTAGGAGGATTATATGGGATTTTTTGATGGATATAATGTAGCAACTTCTGGAATGAGTGCTCAAAGAACAAGAATCAATGTAACAAGTGCAAATATTGCAAATGCAAAAACTACTCATACAGCTGAAGGTGGACCATATAAAAAGCAAGTTGTACTTTTTGAAGATGTACTTTTAGCAAATAAAAATAAAAAAACAAACTCAAATGATATTGAAGTTACAAACTCTACAAATTCGGAGTTAAGTCTTAGAGCAGTAGGAGTTAAAAAGATTATAAAATCAGATGCTCCTCCAGTTTTAAGATATGATCCAACACATCCAGATGCGAACGAAAAAGGTTATGTTGCATATCCTGATATTAATCCTGTTGTTGAGATGGTTGATTTAATTGAAGCAATGAGATCTTATGAAGCAAATGTTACAGCTTTTAATACTCATAGAGGAATTGATACAAAAACTTTAGATATATTAAATGGAAATTAGTAGTTAAATGACAACTTTAATAGATTTATCTTCTCAAACTAGTGAATCAAATGGTGATAATAAAGCATCTAGTAACTTAAAAAATGATTCTATAAAAACTTCACCAAGCTTATTTGATACACTTTTAAACAGTGTTAAAAATAATCAAGAGCTAGAAAATAGTGAAAATAAAAATCTTGAACTTAAAAATAAAAACACAAAAGAGAGTATAGTAACTGAGCAAAATATCGAAAACAAAGCAGATATTTTATTGGATGAAGATATTTCAAATAGTGTTGAAAATAGTATAAAAATAGATTTAGATGATGATAAAACAACTAATTTTGAAAAAGTAGAAAAAGAGGATAAAGAACTAGCTTTAGATATTAAAAAAGATAATAAATCTTCAAAAGATAGTAATAATTTTGTTAATAAAAATAGCTTATTAGATAGGATGATTTTAGAAGTAAAAAATAGTGATAATTCTCAAAAAAGAGATTTAAATATAAAATTAGAAAATATCTCTAATAATTTTGAAAATAGTATAAAAAGTGATACAAAAAAATCTCAAACAGATATTTTAAAAATAGATAAGCAAGAAGAACAAATTTTTTCTAAAGAGCCAAGTTTAGATAATATAAAAGAGTTAAAAACTCTAGAGGATGGTATAGATAATTTTGAAGATAGTTTAAATATATCTAAAGAGATTAATAAAGAAGATAGTGTATCAACTAAAATAGATAATCAAAAAATTGATAAACTTGTTATTGAAAATAGTAAAGATGAGGTAATAAAAAACGGTACAGAAATTTTTATAGAAGATACTGTAAATAAAGAGAATTTAAAAGTAGAAGAGATATCAACAGATTTAAAAGAGAATGAAAAGAGTTCTCTAATGGATAAATTAATAGAAAAAAATAGTTTAGTAGCAGAAACAAATAAAACAAATAGTGTTATTTTAGTTGAAAATAAAATAGAAAAAAACATAACTCAAGAAGTAAATGTAAATGGTTTAAAATCTTTAGAAAATAAACAAAGTGATTCTATTTTAGCATCTTTACCTCAAAAAGGTTTAGAAGAGCTTAAAAAAACTAGTTTAATGGATACTTTAATATCTCAAAATAGTAATCAAAATAGCGATAAAAACTTGGAAAATTCAAATAAACTTACAGATATTGAAGTAAGTTCTGAAAAAATAACTAACAATAAATTTGTTAGTGAAGATATAAGTAGAGTTGAAAAGCAACTTTTATTTAATAAAAAAGAGGCAGTAAATATTTTAGAAAATGCTAAAAGTATTGAAGATATAAAACATAGCGCTCAAATTTTAGATTTAGAAGCAAGTGAGCTTGAAGTATCAAAAGAGATAACAAAAGATAGTTTAAAAAATTTAGAGCTTGAAGATAAAAAAAGCTTAGAGAGAAAAACTATTTTAAATACACTTTTAAATGAAAAAAATATAAGAAGTGTTGATGTTAGAAATCTAATAACAAACTCAATTGAGGCTTCAAATGCACTTTTAGAAAATAGTCTAAATATAGCAGATGATGTTACAATTGATGTAACAAACTCTTTAACAAATCAATTTTCAGCAAAAATTGTTGCAGCAAGACAACAGCTTGGTTCTATGATGTCTGATATTGCAAGACAGATGTATGAAAATTATAAACCACCTGTTACTGCTTTTAGAATAAATATTAATCCACAGGATATGGGGACAATCTCTGTTTTAATGAAGCATGATAGACTTAGTGGTTTAAATATTACTCTTAGTATTTCAAGTTTAACAACTTTAGAGCTGTTAATGGAAAATCAAAATATGTTAAGAAACTCTTTGGTAAAAACTTTTAGTGACTCTTCAAGTTTTAATTTAGATTTTAATCAAGGAGATAATAACTCATCTTCAAAAGAACAATCTTCAAATAAAAATAGACAAAATAGTAGTAAAGATACTCAATCTATATTAAAACTTAAAGAGGAAAATAGAGATCTTGAAGATAAAAATGATTATATGTAATGGAAGAATTTTTCTCTTTATTAAACTCTGCTGTAGTTTTTAAATTTTTATTACTTTTTGCAAGAGTTGTATCTTTTGTTGCTTTTATGCCAGTTTTTGGACATGCTGCTATTAGTGTAACAATAAGAGTAGCATTTGCATTCTATTTAGTAATTTTTCTATTTCCTTTTGTTGGTGAGTTTGAGTATATAGATGAGACAAATTTTATTCTTGCACTCTTAACTGAGATTAGTTTAGGATTTATAGCTGCAATGCTATTTAATGTTATGTTTTCAGCTGTTAGAATTATTGGAGAGTTTGTAGGATATGCAACTGCACTTTCTATGGCTATGATGTTTGATCCAGCAACTGGCTCTCAAGAGGGTTTGGTTTCAAAACTTCTTTTTTGGATAGCATTAATGGTTTTTTTTCAAGCTGGACTTTACGAATCTACTCTTGTAATGTTAGCAAAAAGTTTTTCAATGGTTCATTTAGGGGCTTTTAATATTTTTAGTTTTAATGGAATAGAGATAGCTATTAGTGAAATCTCAAGAATGTTTGCTTTTGCATTTATTTTTGCTTTTCCACTATTTTTTATTGGATTTATTATGGATGTATATTATGGATATGGTACAAAATCAATGCCAGCATTTTCACCATTTATTATTACATTTCAGTTAAAATTTGCTTTAATATTTATATTTTTGATATTTGGTTTAGAAGTTTTAAATGAGGCATTTGTAAACTATTTTATTGATAAGTTTGAATAAGGATTTTTATGGCTGATGATGAAAAAACTGAAGAACCCACATCCAAAAAATTAGAAGATGCCAGAAATGAAGGTAATGTTGGTAAATCTATAGAGGTAGTTGGTGCTGCTGTATTAACTTTGGGCTCAATTTATCTAATATTTTTTTCAGATCATCTCTTTTTTGAAATAAAAAATACAATGAAGTATATTTATGGATTTATGACTGAAGAGTTAACAAGCGCAACTTATTTTACAATTACCTATGCAGTATCAATGACTTTAATGAAAGCATTAATGCCTATTTTTTTATTTATCTTTGTAATAGCATTAGTAGGAAATTGGATGCAGTTTGGTTTCTTATCAACTCCTCTAAAATTTGATTTACAAAAGTTAGATCCAATTAAAGGTATACAAAATGTTTTTAGTCTAAAAAAAGCATTAGAGGCATTAAAATTAACACTAAAATTAACAATAATTGTAATTGTAATGTTTGTTTTGTTTGCTTTAACATATGAAGATTTTTTAGGAATGATGGATAAAGAACTTAATGCTACCATAGATATAATTATTGAGTTATCAATTATATTTATCTTTACAATTCTTTTTATTATCATAATATTTGCTATAATAGATTTTTATTTTTCTAAGCACTATTATATAAAATCTTTAAGAATGAGTAAGCAAGAGATTAAAGATGAGTATAAGAATATGGAGGGAGATCCTCAAGTTAAAGGAAGAATACGAAGAATTCAGATGCAAATGGCTCAAAAAAGAATGATGAGTAGTGTTCCTGAGGCTGATGTTGTAATAACAAATCCAACACACTATGCTGTTGCATTAAAGTATGATAGTAGTAAAAATCAAGCTCCAATTGTTATTGCAAAAGGGATAGATTTTTTAGCTCTTAGAATAAAAGAGGTAGCAAAAGAGAATAGTATTACAATAGTTGAAAATCCAGCATTGGCAAGAGCTTTATATGATCAAATTGATTTGGATAGAGAGGTTCCAAATGAGTTTTATAAGGCTGTTGCAGAAATTTTCACATACATTTATGATTTAAAGAAGAGAAGGTAAAATTTGAGAGTTTTTTTTATTTTTCTATTGCTTATTAACTTTTTAGATGCAAATAGTAGAGATTTTTATTATAGTTTTATAGGTTCTCAAGGTAAACAAATACCAGAATCAACAAAAGAGCAAATTTTATCAACTCTTGATGGAATTGATGAAGCTAGAGAGCTTTATTATGAAGGAAAACCAAAAGAGGCTTTTGAAAAAATTGAAGAGATAAAAAATAGTAATAAAATATCTATTTTAAAAACAGATATTTTGCTTCTATATTCAGAGTTAGTTTTAAAGTTTCAATCAAAGAAGATATTAAATGATGCAACAAATGAGTTAGAAAAAGCTGTAAATGATGGAACTGTAAATCAAGAGAATCTACTTCAAGCATACTTGCTTTTAGTTGAATTAAAACTTTCAATAAACAAGATTGATGAAGCTAAGTATTATTCAAAAACTTTAGTAGATATATTTGATACTCAAAAAGCTAAAATAAGAGGTAAAATTTCTCAATCAAAAATATATAGATATCAGAAAAATTATCAAAATGCTGAAAAAGTTTTATATGAGGCTTTAAATTTAACAAGTGATAGAAATGAGGCTTCAAATATTGCAAATGAACTTTTTGATGTCTATTTACTAGCTGGTAAAACAGAAGAAGCAAGAAGTGCTATGGAGCAAATTTTAAATCTAACACCATCTTTTTATTCAAATGATTTTATATTAGCAAATAAAAGAGCTGATATGCTTTTTAAGCTTGGAATGAATGATTTGGGTATAAAAATTTTAAAAGATATTATTCTCAATTCTAAAAATAGTGATATTTTGAATAAAACTAAATATAAGTTAGCAAATATTTATCTTAATTTATATAAAAGAGGCGATACAACATCTTTGAGTATTGCAAAAGCTTTATTAAAAAGTTTAGTAGATGGAAATAAAGAGGATCCTTTATATAAAGATTCAAAAATCTATTATGATGAGATAAAAATGAGAAAAAGAGAGATTGAGCCAACTGAAATTTCACATGAATATACTCAAGATGAGACAATGCAACAAAAAGCTATATTGCAAGAGTTTTTAAACTATAGCGATGACAAAAAATATGAAGATATAGTAAGAGGTAAAGATATTTATAAAAAAATTCCAAAATCGATACAAAAAAGATTCGATATAAATAATCTTGAAAATATGATAGATATTGCTTATCTTGAGCTAATCAAAGATTATATTGCAAAAAAAGAGTGTGAGAAATTAAGAAACTTATTAAAAGATACAAAAAGAGATATATTTGTACAAATTTTAAATGATGAACTTTTGAAAAATGGTTTAATAGCTTGTATCCAAGAGAAACCTGATGAACAAACTTATGAGCAGTTAAAAGATATTTTAAAAGAGACAAAAGATGAAAATATATATTTTGTTTTAGAGAATATTGCTTTTGGAATAGGGAAGATTGATGATGCTGTTTATTACTCTTCAAAAATCTCTAATAGTAAAAATATTGAGCTTTTAAAGGATGAATTCTTTACTAAATATCAGGTTTTAAAAGAGAAAAATGATTTTGTTCTTTTTGATAGATTTTTAAAAGAGAATTTAAAAAATAATTCAGTTGTTGAAGCAAATTTAGAAAATCCTATGATTATAGATTTTTATTATGATTTATATATGTATTTAAAGAAGATAAAAGATGAAGAATCAGCTAATAAAACTCTTGAGGATTTAAATAATTTTCAAAATAGTTTTAAAGTTTTTGTTTATTCACCAGTTGTAGAACTAGAGTTAGCAAAAATAGCAAAAGATAGTAAAAACTATGAACTTGCTGTAAAAAATCTCAAAGATGCCCTTTTACACACAAGAAATATAAAAAAAGAGGATGAAGTTAGAATTTATTATGAACTTGCAAATTTATATCAAGAGCTTAAAGATAATGAAAATAGATTTGAATTTTTACAAAAGTGTAAGGATATAGAATTAGATGATAATTTATATAAAACAATGTGCGAGAGTATGAATTGAATAATTTAGATGATATATTAAATCAAATTGATTCATCAAACTTAAATATTGCTTTTGGAAGAGTTACAAATATATCTTCAATAACACTTAGTGCAACTGGTCTTGATGTTGCTGTTGGTGATATTGTAAGAATTGAATCAGAACAAAAACTTTATTCTGTTTTAGGAATGGTTACAGTGTTAAATGCTAGCTCATTTATTGTAGTTCCTTTTTCATTTGTTGATGGATTTAGAGTAAACGATAAGGTTTTTTTACAAAGAGATGGACTTAACATAAAGTGTGGTAATGGACTTTTAGGAAGAGTTGTAAATGCTTTGGGTGAACCTATTGATGATAAGGGAAAAATAAGAGATATTGATACAAGTTGCCCTATAAATAAAGAGAGTATATCTCCACTTGAGAGAGGAATTATAGATAAAAAATTTGCAACAGGCGTTAAAGCAATTGACTCAATGCTAACTTGTGGAAAAGGTCAAAAAGTTGGTATTTTTGCAGGTTCAGGAGTTGGAAAATCTACACTTATGGGGATGATTGTAAAAGGGTGTGAAGCTACAATTAAAGTAATAGCATTAATTGGTGAAAGGGGTAGAGAGATACCTGAATTTATTCACTATAATTTAGATAATGATTTAGAGAATACTGTTATTGTAACTGCAACTTCAGATGAGTCAGCTTTGATGAGAAAATATGGTGCATTTACAGCTATGGCGATTGCAGAATATTTTAGAGACAAAGGTCATGATGTTCTACTTATGATGGATAGTGTAACAAGATTTGCTATGGCTCAAAGAGAGATAGGTCTTAGCACTGGAGAACCACCTGTTAGTCGAGGTTATCCACCATCTGTTTTTGCACTTTTACCACAACTTATGGAGAGAGCTGGAAATAGTAGTAAAGGCTCAATTACAGCTTTTTTTACTGTTTTAGTTGATGGAGATGATATGAATGATCCAATTGCAGATCAAAGTAGATCTATTTTAGATGGACATATTGTATTAACAAGAGATTTAACAGAGCAGGGATTTTATCCACCAATAAATATACTAAAATCAGCCTCTAGGGTTATAGACAAGGTAGTTACAAAAGATCATTATAATGATTTTTTAAAGTTAAAAAGAGTATTATCTCTTATAAAAGAGAACGAAGTTTTAATTAGAGTTGGTGCATATAAAAAAGGTGCTGATTTAGAACTTGACAACGCAATATCAAAAAGAGAAAAAGCAAGAGAGTTTCTTACTCAAGGAACTTTAGAAAAATACTCTTTTGATGAGATTGTCGAAAATTTAAAAAAGGTGTTATTATGATATCTGGTATAGATTCAACAACATATAGATTAGGAAATTTAGATAAATATCAAGCAAAATTAAATTTTCAAATGAGTGGAAAACAGCTTCAATATGGAAGTGATGACTCTGTTACTTTTGGAAGATTGGTTCATACTCAAGATCAAATAAGATTAAACGAGGGTATAGTTAATCAGTTAAATAGAGCAAAAGTTTTAAACGATAATTCAGATAGTACTATAAACGAAATCAAAAAAATAATGGATAAAATAAATGAGGAGCTTATTAAGGCAAATACTTCAACAACAGGAGTTGAAGGATTAGAGGCAATTGCTCAACAATTAGTTGGTTATAAACAAAGCTTAATGGATTTAGGAAATACTCAAACAGAGGGTCAATATCTATTTGCTGGAAGTGATGCTTCTGTTAAACCTTTCTCAATGGATACAAATGGAAAAATAACATACCATGGAGATTCACAATTGAGAAAAATGGCAGTAGATGATGGTTCGTATCATCAAAGAGGAGTTAATGGTATTGATATTTTAACTTTTGTTGCTAATACAGCTTATGCAAATGGAACATTAACATTTAAAGATGGCGATAAAATTGTTGATCAAGATGGAAATGAGTGGGTTTTAGATACAGCAACTAATCAAATTGAAAAGACTAGATGGGATGGTTCAAAAGAGGTTTTAACAGCAGTTCCACCAGTTCCACCAGCTTCTGAATATAGTGTAGATTTAACAGCTTTAGGTGATGGTATTAGATTTGATGCAAGAAGAAGCACTTTTGATATGTTAGATGATGCTATTAGCAGTTTAAGAGGATTAGATGATTTAGGAAATCCAGCATTTCCAGGTGATGAAGCTGCTAATTATGCTTTTAGAAGAGAGGGAATCTCTCAAGCAGTTGATGATATAAAAAAAGTGATTGATTCAGCAGTTATAGCACATGCAGATTTGGGTGGTAGAAATAAAACTTTTGAAACTGCTTTGGATAGATTAAGTTCAAAAATTGTTCAACTTAACATAGTAGATACGGAACTTGGTAGTTCAAATTTAACAGATGTTGCTATGCAACTAAAGTCTTTAGAAATTTCATATACAGCTATGTATTCAACGGTAAATAAAACATTTGAATTATCTTTAGTTAATTTTATGAGATAAGTTAGCTAATTTAGTGATATATGAAATTTAGTCTTAAAAATTTATTCTCTAGGGATTTAATTGCAGTAGCATTGTTTTTATCAATGCTTGCAATTATAATTGTACCTTTAAGTCAAACTGCTATTGACTTTTTTATATCACTATCTTTAGCTTTGTCATTTCTTATACTTTTAATATCTTTATATATTCAAAAACCAGCTGATTTAACAACTTTTCCAACACTTTTATTAATACTTGTTATTTTCAGACTTGCACTTAGTATTGCAACAACAAGATCAATTTTAAGTGAAGGTCATAATGGTCCTGAAGCCGTTAGTACAATAATTAGTGCATTTGGTGAGTTTGTTGTTGGTGGAAATATGGTTATTGGAATTGTAATATTTATAATATTAGTTTTAATAAACTTCATGGTTGTAACAAAAGGAGCAACAAGGGTTGCTGAGGTTACTGCTAGATTTACACTTGATTCAATGCCTGGTAAACAGATGGCTATTGATGCTGATTTAAATGCTGGATTTATTGATGATAAAGAGGCTCAAATTAGAAGAAAAGCACTTATAACAGAAGCAAACTTTTATGGGGCTATGGATGGATCTTCTAAGTTTGTAAAAGGTGATGCTATTGCTGGTATTATAATTACAATTGTAAATATTATTGGTGGTCTTTTAATTGGAATTTTCCAATATGGTTTAAGTGCAGGAGAAGCTGCAAATATTTATACAATTTTAACAATTGGTGATGGTCTTGTAAGCCAAATTCCAGCACTTTTAACATCAACTGCAACTGCTATTATAATAACAAGATCAAATACAGATGAAGAGAGATTTGCAACAAGAGCTGTAAACCAATTAATGAAAGATACAAAATCTCTAATTTTAGTTGGTATTGGGCTTATTCTTTTCTCATTAGTTCCAGGTTTTCCTACAGGTATTTTATCTTTTATGGGAATTTTATTAATAGCTTTAGGTTATACAATTATAATGATTGATAGAGGTGATGATAATATTGTAACCAGAATGTTTAAAGCTCCAGTTGCTAAAAAAATTGAACAACCAGCTGAGCTTAAAGAGCAGAAAAGAAAAGAGGCTGCTATTGATGAGAGTCAAAGTATTGAAACAGTTATGAAGCTTGAAGTTTTAGAGTTGAAGCTTGGAATTAGACTTCTACAACTTGTTCAAGGAAACTCTGATCTTCTTGATAAGATAAAAGCAATTAGAAAAAATATTGCTAGTGAGCTTGGATTTATAATTCCTCAAATAAGAATCTCAGATGATACAAATCTTGGAGCAAATGAGTATCAATTTTATCTAAAAAGAATACCAATTGTAAAAGGAAGAATTGAAGTTGATAAACTTTTAGCAATGGGTGGATTAGCAAATGAGAAGTTAGATGGTATAAAAGTTAAAGAGCCTGTATTTAATTTAGATGCAATTTGGATAGCAAAAGAGTTAAAAGAAGAGGCTTTAATGAAAGGCTTTACAGTTGTTGATGCTCCAACAATTATTTCAACTCATATATCTGAAATTATTAGAAAACATGCTGAAGATATTATAACTAGACAAGATATTGTTGATATTATTGATAGATTGAAAAAAGATTTCCCAATTGTTGTAGAAGAGGCTATGAAAGTTGCATCTTATGGGAGTTTATTAAAAGTTTGTAAAGATTTACTTCATGAAAAAATACCAATTATTGATATGCTAACAATCATTGAAGCAATTGCAGATATTGCTGAGTTTACAAAAGCACCAGAGATTCTACTAGAACATGTTAGAGCAAAACTATATAGACTTATTACTCAAAAATATAAAGATAGTGATGGAGTTTTACATATAGTTACAATTAAACCAGAACTTGAACAACACTTTATTAGTAAACTTCAAGATAATCATGGAGCTAGTCAATTAATGCTTAGTATCGCTGAAATAAATAACTTAGTTACAAAAACAAAACAGCTTCTTGATAGTGTTGAGAAAAAAGGTTTCTCAAAAATAGCTATGGTTGTTGATCCAGTTTTAAGAAAAAGAGTCTCAGAAATATATGAGAAATTTGGGATGGTAATTCCAGTTTTATCTCATGCAGAGCTTGATTCTAAAGCAAATTTTGCTATTGAAGGAACTTTAGAGTTCTAATCTTTTTTATACTTTTTAAGGAATTCTTTGAAATACTATTTTACTTTTTTAAGAGATAATCCAATTATTAGAGGTTTATCTTTGGTTAATTTTATTGCATCATTTGGTGCATGGTTTTCAACAGTTGCAATATATACAATGGTTGTTGATTTTGGTTCAAGTGAACTTGCAATTGCTATTGTTACAGCTATGCATTTTTTACCAGCAATTTTAATAGCTCCTTTTAGTGGAGCAATTATTGATAGGGTAAGAATAAAACCTTTAATGGTTACCTTACTTTTTGTAGAACTTTGTATGACGGCTTGTTTTTTGTTGATTTCAAATGCTAGTGATTTGTGGTTACTTTTAATATTTATATTTATAAGAATGAGTGCAGCTTCAATGTTTTTTTCAAGTGAAATGTCACTTTTAGCAAAATTGGCAAGTGGAAAAGAGCTTCAAACTGCAAATGAGATTCAATCAATTATTTGGTCTTTTACATATGCTGTTGGGATGGCTGCTAGTGGATTTATTGTAAATTTATATGGAGTTAAAACAGCTATTTTAATTGATGTTATTATTTTTATATTAGCATTTATAGTTTTTTTACCAATTAAAATAAATTTAGAGTATAAAAAAATTGAAGAGAAAATTTTAGAGTTAATGCTTGATGGTTTAAGATATATCAAAAAAAACAAAATTATTTTACATCTTATTTTTCTTCATGCAAGTGTTGGACTAACATCGTATGATGCATTAATTACAATATTGGCAAAAAATGAGTACAAAGAGTTAATTGCAGTTCCTTTGGCAATTGGTTTATCAAATAGTGTAAGAGCAGTTGCTCTTATGATTGGACCACTATTTTTAAATAAGATTATAAATAAATCAAATCTTCAATATCTACTTGCATTTCAAGGCCTTACAATCATAGTTTGGGCTTTTGCACAAAGTGATTTTTATCTATCGCTTATAGCACTATTTTTTGTAGGATTTAGTACGGCATTTTTATGGTCATACACTTATGCTCTTTTACAAAATTATTGTGATAAAAAATATATAGGAAGAGTTATTTCATACAATGATATGTTTTTTATGTTTGCAAATGTTCTTACGACACTATTTATTGGTGTAATGGCACATATTACAACAACTACTGTGATTACAGTCTGTTTAGGATTTGCATTTATATTTTTTGCTTTTTACTATACTAAGATAAAAGCATTAATATCCTAAAATGTAAACAAAAATTTCAAAAGGATTATTATGATACTTGATTATAAAAATGTAAATGATTTAGATAGATACAAAATTATGTCTGGAAGTATAGTTCCAAGACCAATTGCATGGATTGTTACAGAAGATGATGGAGTTTTAAATGCAGCGCCTTTTTCATATTTTATTCCAATCTCTACAAATCCAGCACTTGTAATTGTGGCAATTGGAAAAAAAGACGATGGAAGTTTAAAAGATAGCTTAGCAAATATTCTTAAAACAAAAAAAGCAACTATTTGTTTTCCAAATAAAGAGAATGTTGAACTTGTTCAAAAGTGTGCAACACCACTTTCTAAAAGTGAGAGTGAAATAGAGAAGTTTCAAATTGATGTTAAAAAAGAGTTAGAAGATTATCCACCAATGATAAGCTCAACTCAAACAGCACTTTTTTGTAGCTATTATGATACATATAAAATAGATGGGGATACAACACCTGTTATTTTAAAAATAGATTATCAATTTATTGAAGATAGTAGAATCAATGAGAGAAATCACACAAAAATAGATAGTATTGGAAGATCTGGAATTACTTTTAAAGCTATGGTAGATCTATAATTTTGCTAAGCTTTATGCTTAGCAAAAACTATTTTGCACTTTTTATAAAAGCACTTCCTAAAACTCTATTTCCATCATAAAAAACAGCCAGTTGTCCACTAGCAACTCCAAAAGCTGGCTCTTTTAATTTTATAATTGCTTTATCATTAATAATCTCAACATCACATAAAATTGTATTACTTCTATATCTTAGTTTTACACCACATGAGAATTTTTTATCATCAATATACATATTAAGCTCTTCACCAACAACTTCATTAACCTCTAAAGCTGGTTTTTTACCAACAACAATAGTGTTATCTTTTGGATTTAATTTTAAAACAAAATGAGGCTCTTGAGCACCTTTTACACTAAAGCCTTTTCTTTTTCCAATTGTATAGTGAGCATAACCTTTATGCTTTCCTACTACATTTCCATTTTGGTCTAAAACATCACCTTCAATATCTATATTTGCGTGTTTTTTTATAATATCAGTATAAACAGTTTCTACAAAACAGATCTCTTGAGATTCATTTTTTTCAGTTATCTTTTTATAAGTTACATCTAAATTTGCACCAAGTTTTATAATATCCTCTTTTTTATAGTTACTTAGAGGAAACATCATAGAAGCAATAGCTTCTTTAGGAACTTGAGATAAAAAATAGCTTTGATCTTTTGATAAATCATCTGCAAGATAGAAAAATTTACCATCGGTTTTTACATAGTGACCAGTTGCAAGAAATGAAGCTCCTTGCTCTTTTGCAAAATCAAGCATTGCACCAAATTTTATATTTTTATTACATTTTACACATGGATTTGGAGTATTTCCATCTATGTAAGAGTTTACAAAATAGTCATAAACATCTTTTTTAAATTTTTTGGATAAATCTAAAATATGATATTTTATACCTAAAAATTTTGCAACCCCATCAATATAACTTAAATTTGATTCGTGGTAACCATCAGTTCTATCATGAAGTTTTAGATAAACTCCTTCAACTTCATATCCATCTTTTTGTAAGATATAAGCTGTAACTGATGAGTCAATTCCTCCACTCATTCCAACCATTATTTTTTGTTTAATCATCTTTTACCTTTTTATTTGTAAAAGCTTATAAAGCCACCACCAAGACAATAATCACCTGAATATAAAACAAGACTTTGCCCTAGAGTTACAGCTCTTTGAGGATTATCAAACTCAACTACTACTTTTTTCTCACTTGCCTCAACAACCATACAAGCTTGCTTTTGTTGTCTATATCTAACTTGTGCCATTAACTTATCTCCAACTTTAGGTGCAACTTCTAGTACCCAGTGCATCTGTTTTGCTTCAACAGTTTTACTCATTAGTAACGGATGATTTGTATCTTGAACAACAGTTATTGTGTTATTTACTATATCTTTTGCTGCTACAAACCAAGGTTTATGTGTATTGTTTTCATTTTCATTGCCTTTAAGTCCACCAAGACCTATACCTTTTCTCTGACCCAATGTATAACAAACCAAACCTTTGTGTTTTCCTAAAACTTTTCCATTTTCATCAATAATATCACCTGGAATTGCTTGTAAATGTTGAGTAATAAACTCATCAAATTTTTGATTACCAATAAAACAAATTCCTGTGCTATCTTTTTTATCGCTAACAGGAAGATTATGCTCTCTTGCTATCTCTCTAACCTCTTTTTTTGTTAAATCCCCAAGTGGAAACATAGCATGCGAAAGTTGTTCGCTTGATAGTGCATGTAAAAAATATGTTTGATCTTTTGAGCTATCTTTTGGAGTATCTAGTACAAAATGATCTTTATATTTTGCAATTTTTGCATAGTGACCAGTTGCAATCATCTCTGCACCCATTTTTTTTGCTTCATTTAAAAATAGATTAAATTTTATCTCTTTATTACATAAAATATCTGGATTTGGCGTAAGACCTTGTTTTAAACCATCTAAAAATATATCAAAAACTCTATCTTTGTACTCTTTTACAAAATCTTTTCCTAATACTTCAATACCTATTAATGCACCAACTTTTTTTGCATCTTCAAACTCTATACGATTAGGACACTGGCTACCTTTTATTCCATATTCCCAGTTTCGCATAAACAATCCAACAACATCATATCCTTGTTGTTTTAACAATAAGGCTGTAACAGATGAATCAACTCCACCTGACATTCCTACAACTACTCTTTTATTTTTATTCATTTTTTTACCTTTAAAAAGATTTTTATATATATTTTAAAGGAATAATCACAGACTCTCTATTTGCCCAATTTTTGTGAGGTATAATTAAATTTTTTGAGTTTATCTTTTTTTTATCAAAAAATATAATATCTATATCTAAGGTTCTAGGCGCATCTTGAAAGGATCGCTTTCTTCCAAATTTTTTTTCATATCTTTGCATAGCTTGTAAAAACTCAAATGCACAAAGATCTGTTTGAAGACGAATTATACCATTTAAAAAATCACTTTGTTCTAAAAAACCAAATGGAGGATTTTTTAAAAGAGGGGAAGTTTTAAGTAAAGTAAATCTTGAATCTTTTTTTAAACATAAGATTAATTTATCAAATATTTTTTTTGTATCTCCTATATTTCCCCCAACTCCAATAGTTACACTATATTTTTTGTTTGAACTAATATTAAAAATTTTTGGAAAATTTGGTGTATAAAAAAGTGTTAAATTAGGTGATAATTTTTTTTTCAAATTTCTCTCTTTTTCTATTTATAAAATTTCAGCTTTGCCATTTTTTATATAAACTGTATCCTCAATTCTTACACCAAACTCATTTGGAATATAAATTCCAGGTTCTACTGTAAATACCATATTATCTTCAATTATAAGCTCATTTTTGCTATTTATATTTGGAAACTCATGAATATCAAGTCCAACACCATGACCAGTGCTATGAACAAAATATTTTCCATAACCAGCTTGAGATATAAAATCTCTAGCAATCTTATCAATTTCACAAGCTTTCATTCCAGCTCTTGCCTCTTTTATAGATTTTTCTTGAGCTTTTAATACAATGTCATAAATTTTTTGATGCTTTTTATTTTTAAAAGTTTGTCTTCTTTCAAAATTAAAGTTATCAAAATTTGCAACACTAGTACAAGTTCTATCAGAACAATATCTTTTATATTTAACTCCTGCATCAACCAAAATTAAATCATCTTTTTTTAATCTTTTGTTTGTAGGAAGTGCGTGAGGTTTTGCTGCATTTTCATTTATTGCAACAATTGGATTAAAAGAGGTTTCAAGTTCTCCTTTTTGACTCATAAATTTGTAAGCATTAAAATATAGCTCTTTTTCACTCTTTTTAAATCCACTATTTTTAATATATTTTGCAAACTCTTTAAAACCATCTTTTCCTAAAGATGATGCTTTTTTTAGAAGTTTTATCTCATAATCACTCTTTATTAATCTTTTTGTTTTTGAAAAATTTATCTCTTCAACAAACTCTATATCTAAATTTTTTACTAGATTTTTATATTCTAAAAAAGTAAAATCATTTGGATCAAAAGTTATAGATTTGATAAGATTTTTTTTCAAAATCCCTTTAACACTCTCAATTAGATTAGCACTTTCAATAACTTCACAATTTTTTGCATACTCTTTTGCTTCAATTGTATATCTAGCATCTGTAATAAAAAATTTCTCACTTCCTAAATTTAAAAAAATTACATTATCACAAGAAAAATTAACTTCATAATATATTGCATTCTCATTTTTTAAAATAAAATTCACAAATATCCCTTATAGTAAGCTTTAACAAAAATTTAAATATAATCTTACCCAAAATTAATAAAAGGAAAATAATATGAAAATAGCAGTAATACAAGGTCCAAATATAAATATGTTAGGAATTAGAGAACAACATATTTATGGTGGAATGACAATGGATCAAATTCATGAGCAGCTAAACAATGCTGCAAAACAAAATGGAGTTGAATTAGAGTTTTTTCAATCAAATTTAGAGGGTGAGATTGTAGATAGAATTCAAGAGTGTTTAGGGACTGTTGATGCAATTATGATTAATCCAGCTGCATATTCACACACTTCAATTGCAATAAAAGATGCTTTAAGTGCTGTTAATCTTCCTGTTGTTGAAGTTCATATTTCAAATATATATAAAAGAGAAGAGTTTAGACAAAAATCAGTAACAGCAGGTGCAAGTACTGGAGTAATAACTGGATTTGGAGCTTTTGGTTACCACTTAGGAATGATATCTTTAGTTCAAATTGTAAATGAGATAAAAGCTGTAAATGAAGCAAGAGCACAACAACAAGAGCAAAAATAGTTTATGAAAATTTTAAAAGCAAAATATCTTTTAACATTTGATGAGAATTTTAAAGTTATAAAAGATGGTGCTGTAGTATTTGATGATAAGATTTTAGAGGTAGCCACATATAGTTTTATAAAAAGAAAATATGCTCATCTTGAAGTTGTTGATTTAGGAGCAAACTCTGTATTGATGCCAGGGCTTATAAATTCACATCTTCATTTGGAGTTTAGTGCAAATAAAACTACACTTAAATATGGAAATTTTTATGATTGGTTAAACTCTGTTATAAAATATAGAGAGCCTTTAATAAACAAAGCAAAAACATCTTTAATTAAAAAAGAGTTAGATAATATTTTAAGAAGTGGAACAACAACTATTGGTGCAATCTCTTCATACTCTTTTGATTTGGAAGCTATTTTAAAAAGTCCAATAAATAAGATATTTTTTTGTGAAGTAATTGGATCAAAGCCAGATATGATAGATGCACTTTTTGCTGATTTTAAAGCACGATTTTATGAAGCACAAAAACACAATAGCAAAAATTTTAAAGCTGCAATTGCAATTCACTCACCATACTCAGTTCATCCATTTTTAACAAGAGAGGTTTTAAATCTAGCAAAGATTGATAATACAGTGGTTACTTCTCACTTTTTAGAGTCAATTGAAGAAAAAAAGTGGCTTAGAAAAGATAAAGGAAGCTTTTTAGAGTTTTTTACAAATTTTTTAAATCAATCAACAGCTACAAACAGACCAATGGAGTTTTTAAATCTATTTAATGGAGTAAGAAACTTATCTTTTACTCACTGTGTAGAGGCAAAAAAAGAGGAGCTTAGTAAAATAAGAGAGTTAAATGCATCTATAAATCACTGTGCTGTTTCAAATAGATTTTTAAATAATAGCAGACTAGATTTAGATAAATTAGAAGATATAAATTTAAGTATCGGAACAGATGGACTTAGTTCAAATAGCTCTTTAAGTATGTTTGATGAGTTAAGAGCACTATTACATATTCATTATGAAAAAAATATAGTTAAATTTTCAAAAATTTTATTAAAAGCTGCAACTGTTGGTGGAGCAAAAGCTTTAGGTTTTGAAAATAGCAAAGGTAGATTAGAAAATGGTTATGATGCAGATATTATAGGTTTTTCTCTTCCTTCAAATATAGAGGATATAGAAGATATTTATATGCACATAATTTTACACACAAAAGAGATAAATAGAGTTATTATAGGAGGAGAGTTTGTTTGATTTTATAAAAAAACTTTTTTCACCAGTTATTTGGTTTTTAGATTTTGTTACAAAATATTTTAAAACTATTGTTTTTTTAACAATTGTATATTTTCTATTTTTTAGCTCAAATGATGAAGAACTTATGAGCAACAATTTTGCAAACTTGCAAAAAATAGATTTAATAGGTGAGATAGTTGATCCTACAAAAGTGTTAGAAAATATTGAAAAAGCTAAAAATGATACAAATATAAAAGGTGTTTTACTGTTTGTAAATAGTCCAGGAGGTGCTGTTGCTCCATCTATTGAAATAGCATTGGCTATAAAAGAGTTGCAGGAGTTAAAACCAGTTGTTGTATATGCAAGTGGAACAATTGCAAGTGGAAGTTACTATGCATCTATTTGGGCCAATAAAATTATTGCAAATCCTGGAACAATTGTTGGTTCTATTGGAGTTATTATGCAAGGATTTGATGCAAGTGAACTTTTACAAAAAGTTGGAGTTCAAACTCAAACTGTAAAAGCTGGAAAATATAAAGAGAGTGGAACAATTACTAGAAGGTGGACTGATTTTGAGCAAAAAGAGCTTCAAAATTTAATAAATAGTACATATAATATGTTTGTTTTAGATGTTGCAACTGCTAGAAATTTGAATATTAAAAATCAACAAAATTTTGCAGATGCAAAAGTTTTTACAGCACAAATGGCAAAAGATGTTGGACTTGTAGATGAGGTTTCAAATATAACTTTTGCAAAAAATAGTTTAATAGAACTAAGCCAAGTTGAAAAAGCTGTTTGGAAAAAAGAGGATAAATTTGAGAAATTTATGGATAAGTTTTTAACAGAGACTATCTCTAAAATTGTGATGAGTTTTTCAAGTAGTTTAAAAGCGATTTAATATATAAAATAAAAAAAAGGTAAAGAGAAAAATCTTTACCTTTCTTAAAGAGGAAAATAAAGATTATTTTCTTCTACTTCCACCAGCAACAATATTATAAGTATCATTTGCTATTACATACTCTTCTTGAGTTGGAATTACAAAGATTCTTGCAGGTGATGCATTTGTAGAGATATCTCTAGCTTCACTTGATCTAACATTGTTTTTAGTTGGATCTATTACAAGTCCCATAGCATCAAGACCAGCACAAACTTTCTCTCTAATTAATGCTGCATTTTCACCAATTCCACCTGTAAAACAAAGTGCATCAACACCATTTAATGCTGCAACATAAGCTCCAACATAAGATTTGATTTTATATGCAACCATATCAATAGCAAGTCTACATCTATCATCACCTTGAGCCATACCATCTAAAACTTCTCTTAAATCTGAAGATTTTCCAGAGATTCCAAGGATTCCTGATTTTTTATTCATAATATCAAGTGCTTGATCAATAGTAATATCTTCTTGTTTCATCATATATTGAATAGCTCCAGCTCCAATATCTCCAACTCTAGTTCCCATCATAAGACCTTGAACAGGAGTTAATCCCATAGATGTATCAATACATTTTCCATCAAATACAGCACTTACAGATGAACCATTTCCTAAGTGACAAACAATAATTCTAGTATTATGTTTTTTCTCTAACATAGCTCTTGCTTCATTTGATACAAAGTAGTGGCTTGTTCCATGGAAACCATATTTTCTAATACCATGTTTTGTATATTGATCATAAGGTAATGCATACATATATGCATAATCAGGCATAGTTTGGTGAAATGCTGTATCAAATACACCAACATTTGGTTTTCCTGGCATTAACTCTTGACAAATTTCAATTCCTGTAATGTTTGCAGGATTATGTAAAGGAGCCAATGGAGATAATCTTTTCATAGCATCAATTACTTCAGGAGTAATTAAAACAGAACTAGCAAACTCTTCACCACCATGAACAGTTCTATGACCGATTGCTTCAATATCATTAATTGAGTCAATAACTTTACCTTCTCCACTTGTTAGAGTAGTTAAAACAGCATTAATAGCCTCTCTGTGAGTTGGCATAGGAATATTTAAAACAAGTTTTTTCCCATCTTTATACTCATGTTTTAAAACACCATCTATACCAATTCTTTCACAAATTCCTGAAGCAAAAACTTTTTTAATAACTGGATTCATTAATTGATATTTAACCGAAGAACTTCCTGCATTTAATACGAAAACTAACATATTTTTCCTTTTTTTGAAATTTAATTTTTTATTTAATTTGTGTTGCTGTAATAGCTACTAAATTTGAAATATCTTCAACAGAACAACCTCTTGAAAGGTCATTTACAGGTTTATTTAAACCTTGAATAATAGGTCCATGAGCCTCTGCATTTGCAAATCTTTGAACCAGTTTGTAACCTATATTTCCAGATTGTAAATCAGGGAATACTAAGATATTTGCACATCCAGCAACTTTTGAATCAGGAGCTTTTTTAGAACCAACACTTGCAACAATTGCAGCATCAGCTTGAAGTTCACCATCAAATTCAAAATTTACACCTCTTTGTTTTAATATATCACAAGCATTTGTTACTTTATCAACAAGTGGATGAGCAGCACTTCCTTTTGTAGAGAAGCTTAACATAGCAACTCTTGGCTCAAGTCCAACAACGCTAGCAGCTGTTGCAGCAGTTGCACTTGCAATATCTGCTAATTGTTCAGATGTTGGATCTGGAATAACAGCACAATCTGCAAATAAAATTAGACCATTGTCTCCAAATTTACCATCAGCAGTTTCCATAATAAATGTAGAAGAAACTGTATTTATACCAGGTGCTGTTTTAATAACTTGAATTGCAGCTTTTAAAACATCAGCAGTTGGAGAGTTTGAACCTGCAACTAAACCATCAGCATCACCAAGTCTTACCATCATACAACCAAAAAATCTTGGTTCGTTTAACATTAAATTTGTAGCTTCTTCTTTTGAAAGATTTTTACTTTTTCTAAGTTCAACAAGCTCATTAATATATCTATCTATATTTGCAAATTTTTTTGGATCTATGATTTTTGCACCTTCTATATTTGCACCACATTTTGCAGAGTCTGCTTTTATAGTATCTTCATTTCCTATTAAAATGATATTTGCAGTCTTATCTTTTAAAACTTGCTCAGTAGCTTTTAAAACTCTCTCATCTTCACTTTCTGGAAGAACGATAGTTCTTAAATTTTGTTTTGCTTTTGCTTTAATATTTTCAATTAAACCCATCTTGCAATATCCTTTCTTTATTCAAATTTAGAAAAAATTATAGTTAAAAGAAATAGCATTAAAGTAGCACAAAAATAGCTTTTTTTTGAGTGAATTTTTGTAAAAAAAGAGCAAAAATGTGTAGAATTTACATTTTGCTCTAAATTATTTTATAAGATTTTTACTTTTTTAGTAGATTATAAGTATCAGTTGCTATTACAAGTTCTTCATTTGTAGGAATAACAAAGATTTTTGTTTTAGAGTTTTTTGTATTTATCTCCTTGTTTCCTTTCTCTCTTTTAGAGTTTTTCTCTTTATCAATCTCAATTCCCATAAACTCTAAACCTTCACAAACCTTTTCTCTAATTAAATCAGAGTTTTCTCCAATTCCAGCAGTAAAACAAATAGCATCAACACCGTGCATAAGTCCTGCATAAGAGCATAGATATTTTTTGATTCTATCACATAACATAGTAATTGCTATTTTAGATCTTTTATCTCCATCATTAGCAGCTTTTATAACCTCTCTTAAATCTGAACTAACTCCAGAAACTCCAAGAATCCCTGATTTTTTATTTAAATAATCAAGAATTTGTGTGTGAGATAGACCTTTTTTTTCCATTAAATATGGAATAACACCAGCATCAATATCTCCACTTCTTGTACCCATTACTAAACCTTCAAGTGGAGTAAGACCCATAGAAGTGCTAATTGATTTTCCATCTTTAACAGCACAAACAGATGATCCATTTCCAAGATGACAAACGATAACTTTGCTATCTTTTTTATTTAAAAGCTTAATAGCCTCTTGTGATACATAGTAGTGACTTGTTCCATGAAATCCATATTTTCTTAAGTGATGCTCTGTATAATCAGCATAAGGAACTGCATATAAGAAGTTTTCCATTGGCATTGTTTGGTGGAATGCTGTGTCAAAAGTTACTACATTTGGAACTTTTGGCATTAACTCTTGACAAATTTTTACACCCAAAATATTTGCAGGATTATGCAAAGGAGCAAGTGGAATTAGTTCTTCAATTTTTCTAATTACTTCATCATCAACAATAACAGAGCCTTTAAAATACTCTCCACCATGTACAACTCTGTGTCCAATAGCTTTTATCTCATCAATAGAGTTTATAACCTTTGTCTCATCATTTGTAAGAATTCTAAGAACTAATTCAATTGCCTCTTTATGTGTAGGAATTGGAAGTTCAAAAGTAATTTTTTTATTCTCTCCAATTTCATGTTTTAAAATCCCATCTATACCGATTCTCTCAACTAAACCACTAGCTTTTAGCTCTTTAGACTTTATATCAATTAATTGATATTTTAGTGAAGAAGAACCTGCATTTAAAACGAAAATCAACATTTCTATCCTTTTTCTTAAATTTATATTAAAATTTATAATTAATTTTTTGAAATAATATCTAATTAAAACTTAAATAATTTTTTTATTCTGCCCACTCAAAATCAGTTGTGAAAACTATTGTAAGCCAAAGATTTGGATCCTCTTTTCCTAAATCTTTCTCTATCTCATCTCTTAACATATCCCACTCTTCAAGTTTTTTTGCTGGCCAACTTTTTGGAACTATAAAATAAAGTTCAATCTGTCTTCCTCTTCCAACTCTTGCAACATAGGATCTAAAAGAGTCAAAGCCATATTTATTTACAATATTTTTTGCAACAATATCAACATGATTTTTTAAAGAAGATGGAGTTACAAGCAAAATATCTGCAAGTGCTTGTTTAACAGTTTTAAAAGGCATTGGAATTACCAAAATTGATACAAAAATTAGAATAAAAGGGTCAATAAATGGTGTAATCCAAGAAAGCTCTCCATCTTTTACAAAATATCCAAAACTAAAAGCTATAAGATAAGCAAAAGACATGGAAGCTGAAATCAACCAACTAATAGAGTCTAATTTTAAAAATTCAGAATTAATATCTTTATTTGCTCTTCTTATAAAAACTCCCAAAGTAATCTCAACTACAATAGAAATAGCAGTTATAACAATTGCATAAGAAAATATTATCTCTCTTCCTCCAAGCAAAATACTATCAATTGCATTTATAAAAGCATAAATTGAAGCACCTATTAAAAGTATTCCATTTACTCCTAAAACAATTGGTTCAAGGTGCCAAAAGCCCATTGTAAAATGTTTTTCAAGTCTATTTGAGACAATATCTTTTGAAGTTGAAGCTGTAATTAATTTTGCAACAACAAGTGCTAAAATAGTCATTAAAGCATCTATCATTCCATAAATACTATCAAAAATAATAGTTGCAGAACTAGCTAGCAGACCAAAAATCAAACCAAGAATTGCTAAAAAGATTGTGGTAAATATAGAGAGTTTTAATATCTCTTTTTCTGATTTAAATTTTGATAAATTCATCTATTTTATTTTTACATTTGGATGATTTTTTAGTTTTAAAAATATCATTGCAGTCATTATTGCATCATTATAAGAGTCATGATTTCCAAATTCTGGAATATCTAAATCATTTACTATAGTTTTAAATTTTAAATCCACAAAGCTTTGAGGGATTAACTCAATTTTAAAATCGTGATAAATCTCAGATACCTCTATACTTCTATTTGGTAGAGTTATTCCCAATAGTGGTTTTAGGTATTTATTTATCATATTTTTGTCAAAATCTAAAAAATATCCAACTAAAGTTCTATTTCCTATAAACTCTAAAAAATCTAAAATCACATCCTCTATTTCACATCCATTTTTTAAATCACACTCTCTTATATGGTGTATTTTGATTGATTTTTCATCTAAAGAGCAGTTTTTAGGTTTAATATATCTTACAAACTTTTTACTTGAAACTATTGTATTATCTTTTATAATTACAGCACCAATAGAGATAATATCATCAATTTGTGGATTTAATCCTGTTGTTTCACAATCAAAACAAGCATACTCATTTTTTAAAGGTTTATCAAATAAAAAACTATATTTTTTATCTTTTAAATTTTTTTTATTAAAGTAGTTTGAAATATTTCTAAACATAGTTAAGCTTAAAGTGATTTTCTAATCGTTTTTTTAGTCTATTTACTATTTTAAAAGACTCTTTTAGTAAATCTTTTTCCATAATTGTTAATCTATTTGGATTTACAAAATTATCTATTTTCTCTTTTTTATCAAGTTTCTCTAAACTAGCTTTTAGTTTTAAACTATTTAAAATATTAAATGCCATAATCAACTCTTTTGCGCTCTCATCATCTAAAACTTTTAACTCTTTTAAGCTATTTATTCTTTTTATTGTATTTGTATTTAGAACTCTATTTTGAATACTTAAAGATCTAATTCCTTGAACAATTATAAAAATACCACCTCTTTTTATATCAATCTCATCTTTATGTTTTTCATCTTTGCTATTAAATACAAAACCATCAAAAAACCCTAAAGGAACATCAAAACTATTTATAACTCTTGCAAAATTTGTATAAAAACTTTGAGAGTTTGAAGATATTTTAAATAGATAATTTTTTAACTCTTTAATAATTTCAATATCTCCAGATACACAAAGTGCATCATAAAATATTGCAATATTCATAAAGTTATCACCACTTGGACTATTTACCCACTCATAAATAAGCTCTTTAAAATCACTCTGCTTTCTGCACCAATATGGATTTGAAACCATTATATTTCCTTCACATCTAGGAAATCCAAAATCAACTAAAGTCTCTGTAAAAAGATGAGTAAACTCTCTTAGTTTTTCTTCACTAATAGAGCAATCATCTGAAATAATAAGTGCATTGTCTTGATCAGTTCTAAGTATTTGTTCAGCTCTTCCTTCACTTCCCATTACAACTAAACAAGATTTTCCAATAAGCTCTTTGGGTGCTAAAATTTTATATAGTTTATCAAGAAGTTTTTTATTTAGTTGATTTATTAATTTAGAGATAAACTCTATTTTTACACCTTTTGCATTTAGTGATTTAATTATTTTTATAAATGAGTGTGAAGCCTCTTTTAACTCTTCTAATGTTTCAGCATTAATTATTTGATTTGAAACTGCAAAAGTATTTGTTGCAAAAAATGATGAAAGAGATATTTGATCAAGAATTCCTACAATCTCATCATGGTCATTTTTTACAACTACTCTTTTTAATCCATGTTTTGCCATTTGAAGTTGAGCATTAAATAAAAAATCATCTTCATTTATATAAATTAATCCCTTAGAAGCAATTTTTACAACCAAATCATCATAATCCATTCTATTTAAAATAACTTTTTGTCTAAAATCTGAATCAGTTACAATATACATTTCACCATCTTCATCTTTTAATAAAAGTGTTGGAATTTTCTCTTGTTTTATGATTGTAGCTGCTTCAAATATTGTTTTGTTTGTATCAACAACTACAGCTTTATGAATTTTTGCATCTTTAACTTTGGCAATCATAATATTTGCCATATCTTTATTCTTTTCATTTAAGATATTATTATTTAACTTATCTGAAATGGATTGAAAAAAATAGTTTTCTAGTTGTTGATTTGAACTTAAAATCTGCATAAATCTCTCTTTTTTAAGAGCATAACAGATACTCTCTTCAATAGCCACAAAACTATTTTTACTATGATTTTTTATCAAAGATACAGAATCAAATATCTCACCTTTTGAGTATACACTTAAAACTTCATCATCGTTTATCTCTTGAATTAAACCTTTTAAAACAAAATATAAAAACTCTGGATTACTATCTTGTGCTTGAACTATTGAGTTTGCTTTAAAATAGACAATATCTAGCTCTTCAACTAAATCGTCCAACTCAAATGTATTTAAATTATTAAATGGGTGAATATTTGAAATAAATTTTTTTTGCTCTTGCATACTCATCTCTCCTATATTTAAAGTAGTGCAAAATCAAAAAGAGAAGAGATTCTCTTTTTGATATTTTTAGTGTGAAACTGCTCCTGCTGAACCAATTCCAGTGTTAGCTCTAACATTTTGAGCTCTAAACATAGCTCTCTCTGCTGTAGCTCGTTTTGAGTTATCAATTATAGAGAAGAACCAAATTGAAACAAAGGCAACTGTAACAGAGAATAGTGCAGGGTGAGCATAAGGGAAAATTGCTTTTTCATTTCCTAAAATTTGAACCCAAACATTTGGGCCTAAAATTACTAGAGAAACTGCTGTAATTAATCCCATAAATCCACCAATAAATGCACCTCTTGTTGTTAATTTTGACCAATAAATTGATAAAAACAAAATTGGGAAGTTAGCACTTGCAGCGATTCCAAATGCAAGTCCAACCATATATGCAATATTTTGAGACTCAAATGCAATTCCAAGTGTAACTCCAACAATACCTACAATTATAACAGTTATTTTTGAAATTTTTACAACTTTCTCATCACTTGCATTTGGATTTATAACATTCGCATAAATATCGTGTGAAATTGCACTAGCACCTGCAAGAGTTAGTCCAGAAACAACGGCCAAAATTGTAGCAAATGCAACAGCCGAAATAAATCCTAAGAAAGCATTTCCACCAAGCATGTGTGATAGGTGAACTGATGCCATATTAGATCCACCAAATAGTTTTCCATCAACAAAATATTGAGCACCTTCAGCACTATTTAAAAATGCAATTGCTCCAAGACCAACAATAGAGATAATTACCCAAAAGTATGCAACAAATCCAGTTGCATAAACAACAGATTTTCTAGCCTCTTTTGCATTTCCTACTGTAAAGAATCTCATTAATACGTGAGGAAGACCAGCAGTTCCTAGCATTAAAGCCATTCCTAAAGAGATAGCAGATACTGGATCACTTAAAAATCCACCTGGTTTTAAAATCTCTTCACCTTTTGCATGATTATTTACAGCAGTTTGAGCTAATGATTCAAAATTAAATCCAAAGTGCCATAAAACCATAATAGCCATAAATGAAACCCCAGAAAGAAGTAAAACAGCTTTAATAATTTGTACCCAAGTAGTTGCAAGCATTCCACCAAATGTTACATAAATAATCATTAGTGCTCCAACCATAAATACAGCATACTCATACTCCATACCAAATAGAATTTGAATAAGTTTTCCAGCTCCAACCATTTGCGCAATTAAGTATAAAACAACAACAGATAAAGAACCAAATGCAGCTAAAGTTCTAATCTCTTTTTGTCCTAATCTATAAGCAGCGATATCAGCAAATGTAAATTTACCTAAGTTTCTTAATTTTTCAGCCATGAAAAACAAAATTACTGGCCAACCAACTAAAAATGAAACAGCATAAATTATTCCATCATAACCATTTAAATAAATAAGACCAGAAACACCTAAAAATGCTGCTGCACTCATATAATCACCTGCAATTGCTAATCCATTTTGAAATCCAGTTATTCCTCCACCAGCAGTGTAAAAATCATTTGCAGATTTTGTTTTTTTAGCTGCCCAATAAGTAATTCCTAATGTTCCAACAATAAATACTAAAAACATTGCAATTGCTGCAAGATTTAAATCTCTTTTACCCTCAAAAGTTGCATCACCTGCAGCAAAAAGAGTAAGTGAAGTTAAAAAAAGTAGAGTTATTATTCTAATCATAAAAACTCCCTTACATCTTTTTTAATTCCATTTGTAAGATCATCAAACTCACCATTTGCTCGTCTTACATAAACAAGTGTTGTTAAAAAGCTAATAACTAAAATTGCTAATGCAATAGGAAATGCAATAGTTGTTATATAACCTTCTGCTACTTTTATTGCAAATAGATCTTTATTAAATGCAACTACTACTATATATGAGTAAAACATTACCAAAACAAAAATTCCTAATTTTAAAGCTAATGAGTTTCTTTTAGAAACCAGCTCTTTATATTTAGGATTTGACTCTATTAGATCAACTAATTTCTCATCCATACTATATCTTCTCCTGCGACTTTTTATTTTTGTCAATTGACAAAGTAGTATGATTATACAAAGAAAATTTTATTTTTCAATTGTAAAGTAGTTTTATAGAGTATTTTAAATATAAATGGATGTAAAAAAGTAACAAAAAATGATAAATAAATTATTAAAATTAATAGTATAAATTAAGTTAATATTAAGATTCTAAAGAGAGGAGATCTCTCTTTAGAAATTTTATTAGTGTGATACAGCTCCATCAGCACCAATACCAGTTTCAGCTCTAATTTTTTGAGCTTCAAATCCTGATTTATCTTCTTCTGCTCTATCTGATTTATCAGTAATTGAGAAGAACCAAATAGCAATAAACGCTGCAGATACAGAGAATAGTGCTGGATGTGTCCAAGGGAATATAGCATCTTTGAAACCAAAAATATCAACCCATACAGTTTTACTTAGTACAACTAATATAACTGCAGTTAATAGACCTACGAATCCACCCATGAATGCACCTCTTGTTGTTAATTTTGACCAATAGATTGATAAAAATAAAATTGGGAAGTTCGCACTTGCAGCAACCGCAAAAGCTAGACCAACCATGAATGCAATATTTTGATTTTCAAAAGCAAATCCTAGAAGAACTGCAACTATACCAATAACGATAACTGTTCTTTTTGAAACTTTCATCTCTTCAGCATCAGTCGCTTGACCTTTTCTAATAACAATTGCATATAAATCGTGTGCAATTGAGTTAGAAGCAGCAAGTGCAAGACCAGCAACAACCGCTAGAATTGTAGCAAATGCAACAGCAGAGATAAATCCTAAGAAAATAGAACCACCAGTAGCTTGAGCTAAGTGAACAGCAGCCATATTATTTCCACCGATTAATTTACCAGCAGCATCTAAATAAGCACTATTAATATTTGGATCCATTAGGTAAACAATTCCACCAAGACCAACAACAGCAATTAATAAATAGAAGTAACCAACAAAACCAGTTGCATAAACAACAGATTTTCTAGCCTCTTTTGCATTTCCAACTGTAAAGAATCTCATAAGAATATGAGGTAATCCAGCAGTTCCAAGCATTAAAGCAAGTCCTAAAGAAATAGAAGCAATTGGATCAGATACAAATGAACCTGGTGCCAAAATAGCATCTTTTTTAGCATGTAAATTAACAGCAGTTTCAGCTAAGTTTGCGAATGAAAAATTAATCCCAGTTGTAGCTAGAACTAAAAGTGCCATAATTGTAACTCCACCTAATAGTAGAACAGCCTTAATAATTTGTACCCAAGTTGTAGCAAGCATACCACCAAATGTTACATAAATAATCATTAATGCACCAACAATTACAACTGCCCAGTGATATGGAATATGGAATAATACTTCAATTAGTTTTCCAGCTCCAACCATTTGAGCAATTAAGTAGAAAGTAACAACTGTTAAAGAACCACAAGCAGCAAGAATTCTAACTCTTCTCTCATCTAGTCTATATGCAGCAATATCAGTAAAGTTAAACTTACCTAAGTTTCTTAATTTTTCAGCCATTAAGAATAGAATAATTGGCCAACCAACTAAGAATCCGATAGCATAAATAATACCATCAAAACCATTTAGATAAATCATACCTGAAATACCTAAGAATGAAGCAGCAGACATATAATCTCCAGCAATAGCTAAACCATTTTGAAAACCTGTAATTCCTCCACCAGCTGTATAGAAATCTGAAGCAGATTTTGTTTTACTAGCAGCCCATTTTGTAATACCCATAGTAGCTATGATAAATGCAAAGAACATTATCATAGCTTCCATATTTACACCACTTTTAGAATCATCTGCAAATAGTGCTAATGATGATAAACCTAATAAAGTAATTATTTTTAACATTATAATATATCCTTCACATCATTTTTAATATCATTAGTTAAGTCTTCAAACTCACCATTTGCTCTAACAACATAAACTAGAGTTGTTAAGAATGCTATTACAATAATTGTAAAACCTATAGGGAATGCAACCGTCATTGTTTCACCTATTTTTGTAGCAAAGAACTCTTTGTTGAATGCAATAGTTAATATGAAACCATAATAAACTACTAGCATGAAAATTGCTAATTTAATAGCAAATGAACTTCTTTTTGAAACAAGTTCATGGTATTTAGGATTAGCTTTAATCCTTTCTACTAATTTGTTATCCATTTTTTCTCCTAAAATAAGATTAACTGAAATAGTAAAATATTTTAGTTGCAAAAGCATAGCATTTAAAAAAAAAGGTTTAAAAAGATTAGAAATAATATAAAATATTATTTCTAAAAGTTAATTTTTTTCTGTTTTGCGAGATTTTTTAGTTTTAAAAATATCATAGAAGTCATTATTGCATCATTTAAAGCATCATGTTTTCCTAAAACTGGTATATCAAGAAAAGTCATAATAGTATCAAACTTTAAATCTATAAAACCGTAGTTATCTTTTGATTTTTTAATATCATAGTATATTCCACTAACTTCAATTCTTTCATTAGGAAGTGGAACTCCTATTAAAGTTTTTGTATATCTTGAAATTATTGACATATCAAAATCTATATAGTAACCAACTATTGGACGAGATCCTATAAATTCAAGTAGTTTATATATAGCTTCATTTGGTTCTATTGCATTTTCTAAATCAATCTCTCTTAGGTGGTGAACTTTAATTGATTCTATATTTATACTTTTTGATGGCTTTAAATATATATTAAATGTATTTCTCATAAGAACTTTATTCTCTTTAACTAAAACAGCACCAATAGATAAAATCTCATCTTTTTTTGGATTTAATCCTGTAGTTTCACAATCTAAACTAACATACTCTTCAAACGGTGGCTCATCAAATAAAAAATCAAATCTTTTATCTAATAGCTTTTTTCTATTCCATGATTTTAAAATTTTTTTAAACATTTTAATAAATCTTATCTAGTTTAAATACATAGCTTACAAAGTTTTTAAACTCATTTGCAATTTTAAGACTCTCTTTTAGTAAATCTCTCTCTATTTTTCCAATCTCATTTGCATTTATATTGTTGTTTAACTCTTGATTTTGTTGAATAAGTTCTAGTTGATGTCTTAATCTTATTGTGTTTGCTATTTCAAGTGCTTCAAGAATCTCTGCGCTCATTTTTTTATCCAAAATATTTTTCTGTTCTAAAAGTTGAATTCTTTTTACAGTTGTTGTCTCTTTAATTCCCTCTCTTAAAGAAAAACTTCTAATTCCGTGAATAATTGGGAATATAACTGCTTTTTTAATATTTATTAAATCATTTTTCCCCATAAAATTTGATACAGTTGTTGGGGTATCAAATGCAGTTGTTGATTTTGCAAAATATGCCAAAAATATTGCACTATGTTTTTTTGAGTATAGAATATTTTTTAAATCAATTAAAAGATTTTTGTCTCCAGCAACAGCATAAGAGTCTATAAATATTGCTAAATCTAAAAAATCTTTCATATTTGAGCTATTATTTAACCATCTATTTAAATCATTTTTAAAATCACTATAATTTTTACACCATTGTGGATTTGAAACCATAATATTTCCTTTACAAGGTGGATACCCTAAGAAAATGAGTGCATCAGTAATTTTTTGCATATAAGGTCTGTATTGTTCTACATCAATACCATCTTTTACTATTAAAGCATTATCTTGATCATTTTTTATAATCTGTTCATTTCTTCCTTCACTTCCCATTACAAAAATACAAGAGCTGTTTTGTAAATCTTCTGGAACTATAAGTGAGTAAACTTTTTGATATAGTTTTGTATTTAATTGACCAATTAAATTAGAGATATGATGTATTTTTACACCTTTTGCTTGTAAAGATGTAATAATATCCATAAAATCTTTTGTTGCCTCTTTTAAATTCTCAATACTCTTTGCGCTATTGATTTTTGATTCAATTACATAAGTATGATTTGCAAAGTGAGATAATATATCTATTTGTTCTAAAACTCCAACCATATTTTTATTATCATCAACAACACCAACTCTTTTTATATTCTTTTTAACTAAAATTGTAAGAGCATCAAACAGATAATCATTTTTATTAATTGTTAAAAGTGGAAAGATAGCAATATCTTTTACAGGTATTGTCAAATCTCTTCCTTGAAGTAAAACTTTTACTTTTAAAAGCGAATCTGTAATTATTCCATACTCTTTATTTTCACCTTCAACTATAATTGTTGAAGTTTTAAACTGCATTGATTTTTCAATTGCATCTATTAGTTTTGTATCTTTTTTTACAATACAAGCCTCGTGAATTAGAGTATCTTGAACCTTTGCAATCATAAAAGATGATAGTTGAGATGCATTCTCTTTCTCTTTTAAAGTCCTTAATTTATTTACTAAATCTTTTAAGAAGAAATCTTTAAATTCCTGATTTGCATCTATTAAATTTAAAAACATTTTTTTATCTAATTCATAACAAATTAGCTCCTCATTTACTTTAAAAGTATTTGAACATTTATTATAAATAAGTGAGTTTGAATCAAAAGTATCTTCACTTTGATAATCCATAACTACTACATTATCACTGTTGTATTCAAAAACTGAACCTTTTATAATTAAAAAAAAGTGATTAGGAATATTGTTTGGACTTATTAAAATAGTTCCTTTTGGATAATAAGCTATATCCATATGCTCAAGACATTTTGCCATTTGGCTTGGGCTTAAAACTTCAAAAGGGTGGATTTTTGATAAAAAAACCTCTTGATCTTGAATACTCATCTTATCTCCTTAGATTTTTTATTTTTTTGAAAATATAAATTTTGATGCAATTATTGCTATAAAAAAGTTTAAAAATGCTCCAACTATTCCAATTGATTCTGGTATTAAATACAAAAAGTAATTACTCTGCTCAACTTTAAAATTATAGACAATTGTGTAAATAACTACAAATAAAAAAGATATTAAAAGAGCAAAAAATATCGATTTTTTATCTATATTTTTAAAAATAGTTAAAATTATTGTTGGAAACAAAGTGGCTGCACTAATACTAAAAGCCAAAAGAACTATTTGTAAAATAGTGTAACTATTATTTATTTGTAATAAAGTTGCGAATACAATTAAAATAGCTAAAATAGAGTTTAATTTAAGTTTTGATATTTTTTTATTGTTTGGTAAAAATTCATTTACTAAAGTCGCTTTTATTAATAGTAAAAGTCCTGTAATTGTTGATAAAGTTGCAGCAAGTGCACCTGAAATTACTAAAGCAATTACCCAATTTGGCATATTATTAACTTCACTATTTAGTAAAAAGATTGTATCTGGATCTATTTTTAACTTATTTAAAGTTACAAGATTGTCACTATTTTCATCACTATATTTTACTAAATTTGTATCTTCCCAAGTTTTAAGCCACTTACCATAGATTTGCTCATTTTTATCATTTATAAACTCATCTTTTATAAAAGATTTATACTCTACATTTGAGATATTTTTTGAAAAATTTATGTATGAAAGTGCTGGTAATGATATTAAAAAAGAGTATATTAAAGCTATAAAAACAGTTGCCCAAATTGCGCTTTTTTTGCTATTTTCAACACTACTTGTATGAAAAAATTTTGTTAAAATATGTGGTAAAGTAGCAACTCCAAGAGCTAAAGATATAGTTAAAAAAGTAGTAGTTAAAAAGCTACTCTCTTTTAAAGATATATTAAAACTATTTTGAATTTCAACTACTAAATTTTCTGTATTTTGTATAGATGAAAAGATTGCAAGTTGAGGGATAAAACTATTTGTTAATGATATAGTTAAAAATATAATTGGAGTTGCAAAAGAGAAAAGAATAATAATATATTGAAGAATATAAGAGTAAGAGAACTCTTTTTTACCAAATATAGTTGCATAAAAAAAAGTTAAAATTGATGCAAAAAGTAAAGCAAGTGTAAACTCTATTTGAAAAATTCTTGAAAAGATTATTCCAGTTGCCTTTATTTGAGCGCAAAGATATAAAAAAGATATAGCTAAAATTATAAAAGCAGATAGTTTTTTAATCTCTAAACTACTATATTTTATATCAAAAAATGATGGAATAGATAGTTCATTTTTCTCTCTTATTTTTGGAGCAATGATAAATATGAGTATAAAAAATCCTGAAATAATTCCTACAATAATATAGTTTGTAAGTGAATAAGAGTATAAAAAAATACCAGCAAAAGAGATAAATGTAGCTGCACTTATAAAATCAACAGCTATAGAAAGACCATTTGAAATAGTTTTATTATTGGCTTTTTTTACAATATAAAAATCTTTTGTAGATGTAGATTTTGTCCACATAGCTATACCAAAATAGATTGTAAATGATATTCCTACAAAAAGATATATTAAAGATTGAAGTTCCATTAAAAAGAGTTCCTAAAATATGTAAAATTTAATATTAAATTATTTAAAAATTAAGGCCTATTATATTTAAAATATATAGCAAAAGCATAGCAAAATAGGAAACTTATTAAATAGAGTAGTATCTATCTATTTTATATCCTAAACCTCTTATATTTTTTATAAAATCCTCTTTTAAACTCTTTTTTAATCTTGAAATTTCAGCTCTAATTGTAGGATTATCAATGTTTTCACTATCCCAAACATCAATTCTAAACTGTTCAAAATCTACAATCATATTTATATTTAATGCTAAAATATGGATTATCTCTAACTGTTTTTTTGTAAGATTTTGAGGTTCGCCATTAAAATAAAGAGTCTGTTTATCTTTTGAGTAAGAGTAGTTCTCTGAAAATTTGATATGGCTTGTATCTCTTTGCTCCTTTTTTAAAATTAAGTTTATTTTAATTCCTAACTCTTCAAGATGAAAAGGTTTTTTAAGATACTCTCTAGCTCCTAAACTATATGCTTTTGTAATATCTTCTATATCAATTTGAGCTGAAATGAAAATTGTTGGAATATGAATTTTCTTACTATTTAACTCATCTAAAATCATAAATCCATCTTTTGTAGGAACATTTACATCAAGAATTAATAAATCGTATCTATTTTCAATATTATCTAAAACATCTTGTCCATCAAAATAGCTATCAACCATATGACCAATATTTTTTAGATATTCAGTTATTGTATTGTTTAGCATCAATTCATCTTCAAGTAGTAGTATTTTCATTTAGTTTAAACCTATATATAAATTTTGTATCTTTTGTATCTGATAGAACTTTGATTATAACTAAATTCTTATCACAAATCTCTTTTACTATTTTTAAGCCAAGTCCAAATCCACCTCTTGCTTGATTCTCTCTATAAAAATCTTCAAAAATTTTATCAATATAATCTATTTTTTTAGAAGAGGTTGTAATTGAAAGTTCAACCTCTTCATCATCTACATAAAATAGTTTAATATATATTGGAGATCTTGCAAACGAGTATTTAACCGCATTTGATAAATTATTATCAATTACTCTTTGAAGTTCAATAGAGTTAAATTTTATATAAACATCCTCTTCAATGTTTTTTATAAAATATAAGCTATTTGATTTTACAATCTCTTCAAAAAAAGTTAATCTATTCTCTAAAATTTCACTAAAATTAAGGTACTCTTTCTCATAAATAACTCTATCTTTTTTAATTAAATATGATAAATCATCATAAATATATTGAATTATTTTACTTCCAGCTTCAATATTTGTAATATAGCTATTATCTTCAACTTTCATTTTAAGAAGATCTATATTTGTTCTAATAATTGATAAAGGTGTATTTATCTCATGAACAGAGTTTTTTATAAATTTCTTTTGACTCTCAACAAGCTCTGATAACTCTTTTGTTTTCTCCTCAACTTTTTCCTCTAGGTTTTTATTTAAGCCTTCTAAAATATTTGTTTTTAGTTTTATATTGCTTATTGCATCAAATGCAAAATTAGCAATAACTTTAAACTCTCCAAATATAAATCTACTTTGATTTATAGGCTCATTTTTCTCCTGAGCCTCTTTAAAATATTTTCCAATTTCAGTAACATCTTTTACAATTAAAATAGTTGCGTTTTTATATATAAATATTGAGTATAAAATAAGTAAAATTGTCATAGAAACAATTTGCAAAGTATAGTTTGAGATTTTTTTGTTGTACTCTTGCTCTTTTTGTCTAATTAGCTTATCAATCTCATCTAAATAGACACCTTTTCCAATAGTCCAAGAAAATGGTTCATAAGATATAACATAAGATATTTTATTTCTCTCTTTGGTAATTTCAGGTTTTGTCCAAAAGTAGTTTACAAATCCACCATCACTGTTTTTAGATGTTTCAATTAGCTCTTTGACTACCTCTTTTTTATTACTATCTGTAAAATTTAAGAAATTTTTACCAATATTTGATTTATCTGTTGAATTATCTATTAAAACACCACTAAAATCATAAATAAATATATACTCATTTGGATTTTCATTTAAATTAATTCTATTTAAAATATATATAATCTCTTTTTTAATCTCATCTTTTGATTTTAAATTTTTATTCTCTTCGTAGTAAAACTCTATAAATTTTAAACTGTTTTTTATATGACTTTTTAGAATCTCTTTTTGACTATTTGAATAATCCTCTTTTAGAGTGATAATTTTTTCTTGAAGTTCATCGTGTGCATTATTTATTATAATAAAAGTAAAAAATGCAATAAGTAAAACAATAAAAAAAATACTATAGACAATTAGATGATAAAGAGATTTCGCTTTTAACATTTGCTACCTTTAAAAATAAGTTGTAATAGTAGCTATATTTTATTGATAAAAAGATAAATTAAAATGGCGCGGCCAACGAGACTCGAACTCGCGACCTCCTGCGTGACAGGCAGGCATTCTAACCAACTAAACTATGGCCGCACCTTTTAAGAAATGGTGGTCGATATAAGACTCGAACTTATGACATCTACCTTGTAAGGGTAGCGCTCTACCAACTGAGCTAATCGACCAAAGAGGGGGATTTGTATATTTGACCTTGGTGACCCCTAGGGGATTCGAACCCCTGTGGCATGGATGAAAACCATGAATCCTAACCGTTAGATGAAGGGGCCAAGATATACAAAATAAAAATGGTGACCTGTGATGGATTCGAACCATCGGCCTCCTCATTAAAAGTGAGATGCTCTACCGGCTGAGCTAACAAGTCATAAAATAAGAAAAATGGCGCGGCCAACGAGACTCGAACTCGCGACCTCCTGCGTGACAGGCAGGCATTCTAACCAACTAAACTATGGCCGCACCTTTTAAGAAATGGTGGTCGATATAAGACTCGAACTTATGACATCTACCTTGTAAGGGTAGCGCTCTACCAACTGAGCTAATCGACCAAAGAGGGGGATTTGTATATTTGACCTTGGTGACCCCTAGGGGATTCGAACCCCTGTGGCATGGATGAAAACCATGAATCCTAACCGTTAGATGAAGGGGCCAAGATATACAAAATAAAAATGGTGACCTGTGATGGATTCGAACCATCGGCCTCCTCATTAAAAGTGAGATGCTCTACCGGCTGAGCTAACAAGTCATTTTTGTAATTTTAAGTTACTAAACTCAAAATGGACTGGAATTATAGTGCAAATTAAATTAATTGTCAAGAGTTTTTTTAATAAATTTTAAAATTTCTTTTAAAGAAGTAAGTGCAGCTTTTTTTTGGATCTCTTCTCTACTACCTTTAAAGTTAAAAATTTTAATTTTTTGAGCTCCAAAACTATCTGAAATTCCAATTACTACCATACCTACAGGTTTGTTTTTTGTTCCACCATTTGGTCCTGCAACCCCTGATATTGCAATACCATAAGATGCATCAAATTTTTTTATAACTCCTTTTAGCATTTCAGATACAACCTCTTTACTAACTGCTCCAAAATCTTTTAATGTTGATTTTAAAACACCAAGTTCTTGATTTTTTATCTTATTTGAGTATGTAACAATGCTTCCATTAAAAACATCACTTGATCCAGAAATTTTAGTAATCATGCTAGCAACTAATCCACCAGTACAAGACTCTGCTGCTGTAATTGTAAGATGATTCTCTCTTAGTAGATTTTGTAGAGTTATCATATCTTTTTTAGAGAATTTTTTTGACATAAAAATCCTTTATGAAGAAAAAGGCTTTTGCCTTTTTCTAATTATTATTTATCATCTGTAAAATCAGCTAGGAATTTATCTTCGTAGAAAGTTTTTCCAAGATGTTTTGTAACAATTTTAATATCTCTTTCTGCATTTCCAAGACAAGAAGTTGCACCTGGAGATGGTGTCATATTAAATATGATTCCTTCTTCTTCAGTAATAGAAGCTTCACCTAACATTAGTTTTTTCTCCGTTTTATTTAAAACTTGTGGTCTAACTCCTCCAAAACCTTTTGCATACTCAATATCATCTACACTTAGTGAAGGAACAATTTTTTGTGCATCTTTAACAAAAAGTTTTTTATTAATTCCTGGAATTTCAAATAAGAAGTTTTTAAATACATAGTTTCTAATATCTGAATCTTTTAATAAATCCCAGAATATTTTCATAATACTTCCATCAAAGTTTAAAGTTTTTAAACATTGGAAGAATGATTTTCCACCTTTGTATCTTTCTAAAACTAAAAGCGCAAGAGCTGTTGGTCCAAATCTTGTTTTACCTTCACATAAGATATCTGGATCTCCATGAAGCGCTGCAAATGGAAGTTTGTCATTTTGTACCATATAAACTTTACCATTTAAGTATGTTCCATTTGTAATATAAAATGATCCAGCCATAGATAGTGAACCCATATGTTTCCCATGCCCCATTTTATGAGCTAGATAAAGTGAATGTGCTCCAGCATTTACAACAACGAAATCAGCTGTATAAACATCTCCTTTAGTAGTTGTTACTTTAAACATTTTGTCAATTTTTTCTATCTCATCAACTTCTGAGTTAAAAAATACATCAGTTGTTTTTGAACTATCTGCCTCTTTAGCAGCTTTTACAAGTTCTTTTGTCATAGCTCCAAAATCAACAGTTGTATATTGATCATTTGTACCCATTGCAACAATTGGTTCAGGTCTATCTTTTGTTCTCTCTTTATCAGCATAAACAAGTAATGGCTCTTTTTCTCTTAAAGCCTCTTTGTCCCATAACTCTAAATAAGGGAAAATCTCTTTAAATTGATTATATCTATCTGTAATAAATTTAACCTCTTTTTCACCAACTCCTAAAGCCATTTTTTGGTGTTTGAACATAATTTTATCTTGTAAGTTGTATGCCAAACAGAACTTTTCAATCATTTTTGCAGTTCTTTTTGTAATTTTTGCTTTTTCAAATGTATAGTTTGTTTCAATATCACCAACGTGAATTGTTTGAGAATTACTTGTACCTTTTGAATTTAAAGTTGCTAAATCTTCATATTTCTCTAAAAGACAGATATTCTTTACATCTGAATATTTAGCAAGCTCAAAGAACATAGCGGCTCCTGAAATTCCACCACCAACAACGATTACTTCATAATGTTTTGCACTCATTTTATATCCTATATTTTTAATGTCAAAATTTGGGAACGATTTTATCATATAAAGTTTTGATTTTAGATAAATGAAATATTTAAAATTTGAAAATTAACTATTTTTGTTAATTAAAGTAAATTAAAACTCTTTTAGATATAATCAGCGATTTAAATAATAAGCTAAACAGATAAATATAAGGTGTTATGATGGATTATAAAGAGAGTTTACTACTACCAAAAACAGATTTTCCAATGAGAGGAAATCTTCCTTTAAATGAACCTATTAAATATAAACAATGGGATGATAAAAAAGTTTATGAAAGAATGAAACAAAATAGAGTGGGGTGTCCATCATTTACGCTTCACGATGGACCTCCTTATGCAAATGGAAATATTCATATAGGTCATGCTTTAAATAAAATTTTAAAAGATATTATAAATAAATTTCACTATTTTGATGGAAAATCTATACGATATACTCCAGGTTGGGATTGTCATGGTTTACCAATTGAGCAAAAAGTTGAAGAAAAAATAGGAAGCCAAAAGAAAAAAGAGCTTCCAAAATCAAAATTAAGACAACTTTGTAGAGATCATGCAACAAAATTTGTTGAAATTCAAAAAGATGAGTTTAAACAACTTGGAGTTATTGCTGATTGGGAAAATCCATATTTAACTATGGATTTTAAATTTGAAGCAAATATTTATAGAGAGCTTTGTGCAATTGCAAAACAAGGATTATTGGTTCAAAGAAGTAAACCTGTTTATTGGTCATGGGCAGCTCAAACAGCTTTAGCTGAAGCTGAAGTTGAGTATGAAGATAAAACTTCACCTTCAATTTATGTGGCATTTAAACATCAAGATCTTGATGCTAGTATTATTATTTGGACAACAACACCTTGGACACTACCAGCAAATCAAGCGATTGCATTGAATAAAGATGAAGAGTATGTTCTTACAAGTGATAAATTTATAGTAGCTCGTAAACTATATAACTCTTTAATTGAGCAAGAGGTTATAAAAGGGTCTATTATTGAGACAATAGATGTATTAAAATTAGAGAATACAAAGGCTACAAATCCACTAAATGGTAGAGACTCTAGAGTTATTTTTGGAGAGCATGTTTTAATGGATTCTGGAAGTGGAGCAGTTCACACAGCACCTGGGCATGGAGAAGATGACTATAAAGTATCACTTAAATATGGTATTGAAGTGATTATGCCAGTTGATGCTTATGGAAAATATGATGAAACAATTATTAGAGAAAAACTATTTAAAGATTGTGATAAATATTTAGGATTAAATGTATTTAAAGCAAATGAGTTGATTTTGGAAGAGTTAGGAGCTGCTTTATTAAAAAGAGTAGATATTAGACACTCTTATCCACACTGTTGGAGAACTCATACACCAATTATTTTTAGAGCAACAAAACAGTGGTTTATCTCTATTGATGATAAGTATGGAGAAAAAAATCAAACATTAAGAGAAAATGCTCTGGAAGTAGTTGAAAATCTAAAATTCTATCCAGAGTGGGGAAGAAATAGATTAAAAGCTATGCTTGATGGAAGACCTGATTGGTGTATTAGTAGACAGCGAGATTGGGGAGTTCCAATTGCATTTTTCAGAAATAAAAAAACTGATGAGATAATTTTTGATGAAAAAGTATTAAACTTTACAGCAATGATCTTTGAACAACATGGTTGTGATGCTTGGTACGATATGGAAATTAAAGACTTATTATATCCTGGAAGTGGATTAAATCCTGATGATTTAGAAAAAACTTTGGATATTTTGGATGTTTGGTTTGATAGTGGAAGTACACAAAATGCTGTTTTAAGAAGTGGAAATTATGATGCTGGAACATTTCCAGCTGATATGTATCTTGAAGGAAGTGATCAACACAGAGGTTGGTTTCAATCATCACTTCTTACAACACTTGCAAGTAGTGAAGTTGCACCTTATAAATCTATTTTAACTCATGGATTCACTGTTGATGAAAAGGGTGAAAAAATGAGTAAATCTAAAGGAAATGTTGTAGCTCCCAATAAAGTATTAAAAGAGTATGGAAGTGAAATTTTAAGACTTTGGGTTGCTATGAGTGATTATCAAAGTGATTTGAAAATCTCTGATAATATTTTAAAACAAAATGGTGAACTTTATAGAAAAATAAGAAATACAGCAAGATTTTTACTTGCAAATATTGATGGACTTGAAAAATTAGTTGAAGTTGAAAAATTGGGTGTTTTAGATAAGTGGATTTTAGAGAAAGCAAAAAGAGTTTTTGATGAGATAGAGTCTAGTTTTAAAATCTATGAGTTTTCAAAAGGTTTAAATAAACTAAATAACTTTTTAGTTGTTGATTTATCAGGAATTTATTTAGATGTTTGTAAAGATAGATTATATTGTGATGATAAAAATGATATTCATAGAACTGCATCTCAAACAGCTATGGCTATGATTACTAAAAAATTAATTAGTACATTAGCATGTATTTTAACTTATACAATGGATGAGTTACTTGAGTTTGCACCAAAAATCATAAAAGGTGATGCAAAAGATATTTTTGATTTTGAAAAATATAACCTTCCAGATGTAAAATCTGAAATAAAAGATGAGTTGTTTGTAGAAGCAAAAGAGAAGTTCTCTGAAATAAAAGATGCTTTAAGTAAAGAAAAAATTATAAAATCTACTTTAGAGTTAGAGATAGTTACAGATAATAAAGAGTTTTTAGCTTTAGATGAGGTAGAATCAAGTGATTGGTTTTTAGTTAGTAAATTATCAAATAATACTTCAAGCGGTGAGCTATTAGGAAGTTTTAAAGTTGAAGATAGCGAGTTTAAGGTTTACAAAGCAAGTGGTCATAAATGTCCTAGATGTTGGAAATATACTTCAACAAAAGAAGAAACACTATGTTCTAGATGTGAAGAAGTGATTAAGTAATGTTTGAAAATGAAGTTACTCTTACATTTATATTCCAAACTATAGCAGTTATATTAGTAATAACTGCTATTGGAATATTTTTTGTAAAAAAGTATGAAAAAAAAGGTAAATAAAAATGTTTCCATTTAGTGATGAGGATTTGCTTGATCCTGTAAAAAATATAATAAGTAAAAAAATATCTCCTATGCTTGCACGAGATGGTGGAGCAATTGAGTTATTAGATATAAAAAATGCAAAAGTTTATATTCAGTTACAAGGTGCTTGTGTTGGATGTAGTGCAAGTGGAAGTACACTAAAATATGTAGTAGAAAAAGAGCTTAAAAGTGCAATACATCCAGATTTAAAAATAATTAATGTTCCAATAGGAAAAGAGAACTATTTAGAGGATTAATAACTACATGATAAACGAAAATAGAGTATTAAATGATGCGCATTCGCTTTTTGCTCAAAGAAGATTTGAAAAAGCACTTTTTTTGTACTCTTTATTGGTAGATAATTTTCCACAAAAAGATGAGTACAAAATATATGCACTTTTTTGTGATATTGCTTTGGAGGATGCTTCAAAAGCAATAGCTTTGTTTGACTATTTTACAATATTAAAAGATGATGATTTGCAAGAAGCAATAGATTATGTAAAAGGTGTTATAAAGGCTTATGATGGAGACATTGATAAGATGATGATGCTTTTAAAAGAGCTAAATGTGACAACTGTAAATCAGCTTGATGCTATAAATTATAGTGATTTTAAAAAGTTAATTGAACAAAGAGGCTCATTTAAAGTTGCTTTTGAAGATATTATGTTCTCTACAAAAGTAGCAATTGAATCAAAAGATGATTTTTATGATTTTGTTACAAAACTTATAGATAATGGTTTTAGCAATATGGCATATAACTATCTTGAGGGTTTTAATGAATATTTTATTCATGATAAAGAGATAGTAAAACTTTATAAAAGATTGGAAGAGAAGAGTAATGAAGCTAATCATAAAGAATAAAATCTTTACAGATAATACAAATGAACTAGAAAAAGGTTCAATCTTTGTATTATCAAAAAATAATGAAAAATTTAAAGATATTGCTATAAATGGTGGTTTTGAAATAATAGAATCAAAAAATTTGAAAAACTATTTAGATATGAGTTCTATTAAAATAGTTGGAATTACAGGGACAAATGGAAAAACAACAACAGCTACAACAATTTATAAAATTCTTTTAAATTTGGGTTATAAAGTAGCTCTTCAAGGAACTAGAGGATTTTTTATAAATGAAAATCAAGTTGAAGATTATTCACTTACAACTCCAGTTCAAATTGGAAATTTTGTAAATATTCAAAAAGCTATAGAAAATTCATGTCAATTTTTTGTAATGGAAGTAAGCTCTCACGCAATATCTCAAAATAGAATCGAAGGTTTAGATTTTGCTTTAAAAATTCATACAAATATCACAAGAGATCATTTAGATTATCACAAAACTATAGAAGAGTATATAGATGTAAAAAACTCATTTTTAAGTGATGAGAGTACAAAATTAGTAAATATTGATGATGAAGTTTTAAAATATAACTCAAAAAATGCTTTTACTTACTCTTTAAAAAATAGAGCAAATTTTCAAGTTATAAATAAAACTATTGAAAATATAATGAGTGTTGAATTTACAAATGAAGATAAAAAATATAGTTTTAATACAAAAATGATGGGTATTTTTAATATTTATAATCTAATGGCTTCAATAGCTGCTGTTTTTATAACTACAAAAAGAGCTTTAGATGATATTTGCAAGGCAGTTGAGAATTTCCAAAGTGTTAGTGGAAGAATGGAGATAGTATCTCAAAAACCATTTATAATTGTAGATTTTGCTCACACTCCAGATGGTATGGATGAGGTTTTAAAAAGTTTTCCAAATAAAGATATAATTTGTGTTTTTGGAGCTGGTGGAAACCGTGATAGTGCCAAAAGACCTTTAATGGGCAAAGTTGCAAAAAAATATTCAAAACATATAGTTGTAACTAGTGATAATCCAAGATTTGAAGATCCAAAAAAAATAATAGAAGATATATTAGCAGGCATTGATGATAAATCAAATGTTATTGTAGAAGAGAATAGAGCAGAAGCTTTAAAAAAAGCTATATCTTTAACAGATGATAAAAGTGTAGTTTTGGTTCTTGGAAAAGGTGATGAAGCTACTCAAATAGTTGGTGATAAAAAATTTGAGTTTAGTGATAAAACAGAAATTCTAAAAATCTTAAACAAAATAAAAACAAAAAATTAAACAAATCTTAATTTTCTTTAGATATAATCGCAGTTCTATTTTTTAAATCAATTTGATTTTTAATTTAGTACCTCACATGTATCAATCCTTGCTCGGGTTGTGTTAGCTTAAAAACTAGCATTAAGGGATACAGAGGCTAAACCCTAGAAAAAAATAAAAACAGACATAATTCAAGGAGAATTAACATGGTTACAATGAAAGACCTATTAGAGTGTGGTGTACACTTCGGACACCAAACAAGAAGATGGAATCCAAAAATGAAAAAATTTATTTTTGGTGTTAGAAAAAATATCTATATTATAGATTTACAAAAAACTCTAAGATACTTTAGATATACATATAATGTTGTTAGAGATAGAGCTGCTGAAGGTCAAACGATGATTTTCGTTGGTACTAAAAAACAAGCTAGTGAAACTATTAAAAAAGCTGCTGAGTCTTGTGGAATGCCATATGTAAACCACAGATGGTTAGGTGGAATGCTTACAAACTTTGGAACAATTAAAAAATCAATTAGAAAATTAGAAATTATTAAAAAAATGAGAGAAGAGGGGCAATTAGACCTTCTAACTAAAAAAGAAGCTTTAATGCTTTCAAGAAAAGAAGAAAAATTAGAGTTATACCTTGGTGGTATCAAAGAGATGCACAAACTTCCAGATATGATGTTTGTTCTTGATGCTGTTAAAGAGAAAATTGCAATTGCTGAAGCTAGAAGATTAGGAATTACTGTTGTAGCTCCTTTAGATACAAACTGTGATCCAGATGTTGTTGATTTACCAATTCCTGGAAATGATGATGCAATCAGATCAATTCACTTATTCTGCAACGAAATGGCTGCAGCTATGAATGAAGGAAAAGCTGCTTTAGCTGAAAATGGTGCAGATGTTATTGAACCAATTTCAAAAGAAGAGCAAGATGAGGTATTAGCTGAAGCATTAGCAGAGGGTGAAAATGAGATTGCAGAAGGTGAGGAAGCATAATGGCAGCAGTTACACCACAATTAATTAAAGAGTTAAGAGAGTTAACTGGTGCTGGTATGATGGATTGTAAAAATGCTTTAAATGAGACTGGTGGAGATTTAGATAAAGCTGTTCAAGCTTTAAGAGAGGCTGGTCTTGGAAAAGCTGCTAAAAAAGCTGGAAATGTTGCTGCTGAAGGTTTAGTTGCTATTGAAATTAATAGTGACAATACAAAAGCTGTAATTTTAGAGCTTAATGCACAAACAGATTTCGTTGCAAAAAATGAAAACTTTGTAAATCTTACAAAAGAGATTACATCTCATGCTTTAAATAACGGAATTAAAGATGCACAAACTTTAAATAGCTCAACAATAAATGGGCAAGAGTTTTCAACATTTTTAGCTGAAAAAATTGCAACAATTGGTGAAAACTTAGTTGCTAGAAAATTAGAGTGTGTTGAAGGTCAAGTTGTAAATGGTTATGTTCATGTAACTGGAAGAACAGGAGTTGTTTTAGCTGCTTCTTGTGATGCTGGTGTTAAAGATAAAGCAACTGCACTTTTAAGAAACATTGCTATGCATGCATCTGCTATGAAACCAACTGTTATTTCATATAAAGATTTAGATCCAGCTTTTGTTGAATCTGAAAACAGAGCAATTAGAGCTGAGATTGAAGCTGAAAATGAAGAGTTAGTAAGATTGAAAAAACCTCTTAAAAAGATTCCAGAGTTTGTTTCTAGATCTCAATTAACTGAAGAAGCTATTGCACTAGCAAAAGCAAGATTTGAAGATGAGTTAAGAGCTGCTGGAAAACCTGAAAAAATTTGGGCAAATATTATTCCTGGACAAATTGAGAGATATATTACTGATAACACTCAATTAGATGGAAGATTTGCACTTTTATCTCAAGCTTATGTAATGAATGATAAACAAACTGTTGAGCAAGCAATTGCTGAAGTTGATCCATCAATTAAAATTACATCTTATGTTAGATTCGAACTTGGTGAAGGAATCGAGAAAAAAGAAGAAGATTTCGCAGCTGAAGTTGCAAAACAAATGGGAAAATAGTAAGTAGTTTTTAACTATTTAAAATAAAGGAGAGAGTTGTGAGTGAAAAAAAATCTAATAAAACACTCAACTCCTCTTTACTTCTAAAAGCTTCAAATATTGAACACAATTTTGATTATCCACTTTTTAAAAATATAAATTTAGATATAAAAGAGAAAGAGTCAATAGCAATTATTGGAAGTAGTGGTAGTGGAAAATCAACTCTTTTAAATATATTATCTTCACTTTTAAAGCCAACATCTGGAACTGTTGTTTTTAAAAATAAAGATATATACTCTTTAAAGCAAGATAAGCTTTTAAAAATAAGAAGAGAAGATTTTGGAATAGTTTTTCAAGCACACTATTTATTTAGAGGCTTTAGTGCAATTGAGAATCTTCAAATAGCAACACTATTAAGCAAAGAGAAGATTGATAATAGACTTTTAGAGCAGTTAGATATAGCTCATGTTTTAAGTCAAGGTGTTGGAGAGCTTAGTGGTGGACAGCAACAAAGATTATCTATTGCTAGAATTTTAATGAAAAAACCAAATATAATATTTGCAGATGAACCAACGGGAAATTTAGATAAAAAAACTGCAAATATAGTTATGAATACACTTTTTGAATATATAAAAAATAATAATGCGGCACTTGTTTTAGTTACTCATGAAGATGATTTAGCTTTCAAGTGTGATAGAGTTTTTAAGTTGGAGGATTTAAGCTTGAAGGAGATTTTAAAATGAAATTGCTTCTAATTTGTAATACAGCAATAATTGAGCATATATTTAATTTAGTTTGTAAAAGATTAGGAATTGATTTAAATATTGAAAGAAATACAAAATTTCAAGGTAAATTTGACTTTATTGTTGTTGATCAACCTTTTATTGGAAGTGATTTTTTAAAGTTAAAAAGATTTACAAAAAAACTTGCAGCTATTAACTCTGAAGAGTTAAGCTATGACCTTCCAAGCGATTTTGTAGTTCCTAGACCTTTTTTACCAACAAAACTTGAAGCTATATTAAAAGAGCAGATAAAGATTTTAAAAGATGAGATTGAAAATGGTCACAATTTTGATACATTTAAAGATAGTTTAGTTAAAGATAACTATATTGAAGATTCTCAAAGTTTTAATGAGATGCAAGAAAAAGAGAGTGATTTAGCTGAGGATTTTTTTGAAACTTTAATTGAAGATGATTTTGATGATGGTTTTTTTAGAAAAAATGATTTAGATGATGAGAGTATTGTATCTTTAAACTCTATTAGACAAGGTGGAGTTCTAGATAAAAGTGAATTAAAAAAGATAAATAGTTTTTTAGATGATAAAAGTGAGAATATACAAAAATTAGAAGAGAGAGATTGGAAAGATATCACTGATATTATTGATGATGCACTTGATGAAGTAAAAGATTATGAATTTGATTTAGAAAAAGAGGATTATACTTTAGTTTTAAATAGATTTAAAATGGATGAATTAAAGCCACTTTTGCTTAAATTAAATCAAAATATAATAGATAGATTAGCTAGAAATGAAGTTATAAATCTTAAAATTTCGCTAAAAGGAGAGTAATTTATGAATGAACTAAGAGGTGCGGTATTAATTGTTTCAGGACCTAGTGGTTGTGGAAAATCTACTCTTTTAAAAGAAGTTATAAAAAATATTCCAAATCTATATTTTTCTATCTCTACAACAACAAGAGAGCCAAGAGAAGCAGAAGAGGATGGAATTGATTACTTTTTTGTAAGTAAAGAGAAGTTTGAAGAGGATATAAAAGATGGAAACTTTTTAGAGTATGCAAAAGTTCATGACAACTATTATGGGACTTCACTTAAACCAGTAATTGAAGCCTTAAATGCTGGAAAATTAGTTATATTTGATATTGATGTTCAAGGGCACAAAATTATAAGAAAAAAACTTCAAAATCTAATAACTTCTGTATTTATTACAACTCCAACAAAAAAGATATTAGAACAAAGATTAGTTGCAAGAGCAACTGATAGTGAAGATAGTATTAATAAAAGAGTTGAAAATGCAAGAGTTGAGATGGAGGAGTTTTTAGATTATGATTATTTAATTGTAAATGAAAACTTAAATGAGGCAAAAAAACAGATTTTGGCTATTGCAACAGCTGCAAGAGTAAAGTCAAAACTATATTCAAAAGATGAGATAGTAAATAGTTGGCTAGAAGCCTAAACTATCTCTTCAAATGTTAAAGGCTTGTCAAAATAGTAACCTTGAGAGTAGTCTATATTTAGAGCCTTAACTTTTTCATAAATATTTTCAGTTGCTACAAACTCAGCAATTGTTTTTATATGAAAATCCTTAGCAATACTTGCGATTGTTCTTACAATTATCTCAAGCTCTTTTGAGTTGTGAATATCTTTTATTAATGAGCCATCTATTTTTACAAAACTAATATCTAACTTTGATAAAATATGAAAATTTGAGTAGCCAGCACCAAAATCATCAATACCAACTTTACAACTATATTTAGATACATTTGTAATAAAATCTTTTATGATATTAAAATCTATAATCTCTTCACTCTCCAATAGTTCAAACTCAAGATTGTTTACAAACTCTCTGTTTTTTTCTAAAAAGTCATAAATATATTTTTTTGTTTTATCATCTATTAAATCTACATAAGAGATATTTATAGATACTTTTTTCTTTTTCTCTTTTATTAGTTTTAAAGAGTCATCTAAAATAACTTTTACAATATTTTGATAAAGTCTAGTTTTTTTTGCAACTTCTAAAAACTCATAAGGACCGTGAACTTTTCCATCAAGACTTATGTATCTAATAAGTGCTTCATATTTTAAAACTTCTTTAGTTTTTGTATCAACAATAGGTTGAAAAAATGCTTTTAATAAGTTCTCTTTAAAACCTTGTTTTAAAAGTTTTATCCACATAATATTTTGCTCAAAAGATTTATGAATATTATATGAATCCTCATAAATCATAATTTTTTGGAATTTTTTTCTAGCATAGTTTATAATTCTTTTTGTATATTTATAAGCTTGTTCTCCATCACCTTTTGCAATACCAATTGTAACATTTACATCAATCTCATTATCATCAATTAAAAAAGCATCACTTTCAATCGTATCTAGAAAATCTCTACAGATTACAAAAAAAGTATCTATATCAATAGTATTTTTTGGACTTACGGCAAATTTATCTGACTCAATTCTATAAAGAGAAAAATCTTTTGAACTAAAATAGTTTCTCATTTTTGATGCAAATTCAATTAAAATTTTATCTCCAATTTTTTCACCAAATAGATCATTTGTTGCTAAAAACTCATCAATATCCAATAGTGCTAATAGATCATTGTTTGAGTATTTTAAATCTTTTTGAAGTCTATTTTTATTTGCAAGTTTTGTAAGATTATCTGTATATAAATCTTTTAACTCATGATAATTTAAGGATTGAAGCATTGCTTGAAGAAGTTTTGATATATCAATTGGTTTAAGAACATATTTATCAACACCAATATTTATGGCTTCAAGTAAATACTCTTTATTTGAAAATGCAGTTGCTATAATAATTGGAATTTTAGGATTTATCTCTTTAATTTTTTTAATCATATCCATACCTGATAAAATAGGCATATTTATATCGGTTATTATTAAATCAATACTATCTTGATGCTCTAAAAATAGATTAAATCCCTCTTCTCCATTTGAAGCAACATATTGCGTTTTTGTAAATGATTTTAAGAATTCAGATGTAATATCTCTTAACTCTTTCTCATCTTCAGCATAAAGTACATTAACATTTTTTAGCCTATCTATATCTTTGTTCATTAAACCACTCTTTGAAAATAAATAAGATATAATACTTAAATTTTTTTATATATAGTTTAATAATAAGCGGTTAGGAGACTTTTTTTGTCAAAAATAGTATGTAATCATTGTCATTTATCATTTGATAGTAGTGTAATGATAAAAGAGAATGATTTAAATTTTTGTTGCGGTGGTTGTCAAAGTGTTTATCATATTTTAAAAGATGAAAATCTTGACTCTTTTTATGAAAAGCTTGGAAATAAGAGCATAAAAGCTCCTCTTCAAATCTCTAATGATGATTTATCAAAATTTGACTCTCAAAATTTTTTAGATAACTACACATCAAAAACAAAAGATGGTTTTACTCAAATTGATTTAATACTTGAAGGAATTCATTGTGCTGCTTGTATTTGGTTAAATGAGAAGATTTTGTATGATACAAAAGGTGTTATTGAAGCAAATATCAATTTTACAACAAATAAGGCTAGAGTTGTTTTTAATAGTGATATTTTAAAGCTATCAGATATTATAAAAAAGATTAGAGCAATTGGTTACAACGCTTATGCTTATGATTCAAGTGTGGCTGATGTTCAGGCAAAAAAAGCGAAACAAGACTATTTTGTAAGAATGATGGTAGCTGTTGTTTGTACTATGAATATTATGATGCTAAGTGTTGCAAAATATACAGGCTTTTTTACAGGAATGAGCAATGAAGTAAAAGATATGATTCATTTTGCTGAGTTTATTCTAACAACTCCAGTTTTGTTTTATAGTGGGTTTGTTTTTTATAAAGGTGCTTATTATGGAGTAAAAAACCGTATGGTAAATATGGATTTACTTGTAAGTACAGGTGCATCTTTAACCTATCTTTACTCACTTAGTGTGATGCTTGGAGCAAAGGGTGAGAGCTATTTTGATTCAGTTGCTATGATTATAACTTTTGTTTTGGTTGGGAAATATCTTGAAGTTATTGGAAAAAAATCAGCAGTTGATACACTTGATAAAATAAAATCAACTCTACCTTTAGAAGCTGTTGTAATAGAGAATGGGAAAAAAGAGACAAGAGCTTTAAACTCTATAAAAGTTGGAGATATTATTGAACTTAAAATTGGAGAGAAAGTTCCAGTTGATGGAAAAATTGTATTTGGAAGTGCATCATTTGATGAGTCAAGTTTAACAGGAGAATCAACTCCTGTTTATAAAAAACAAGATGATATTATATATAGTGGAACTGCTATTTTAGACTCTTTAATTCATTTTGAAGTTACAAAAGATTTTAAAAACTCTACTTTTTCATCAATTGTAACTTTACTTGAAGATTCACTAAATTCAAAACCAAAAATCCAAACTTTGGCAAATAAGCTATCAAGAGGGTTTAGTTTAACAATTCTTACTATTGCATTTGCTACTTTTTTGGTTTGGTACTATTTTGGTCTTGATTTAGGTTTTTACTTTGAAAATACAAATCAATTTGAAAGATCATTTATAACAGCTGTTTCAGTTGTTGTAATTGCTTGTCCTTGTGCTTTAGCACTTGCAACTCCAATGGCAAGTTTGGTTGGAATTTCACAATTAGCAAAAAAATCTTTGCTTTTAAAAGAGGCTAAATATATTGAGACAATTGCAAATGCAAATATTGTAGTTTTTGATAAAACAGGAACACTTACAAAAGGTGAGCTAAAAGTAGAAAATTCACAAATTTTTAGTGAAGATAAAAATATCTTAAATCTTTTATATTCACTTTTAGATAGTTCAAATCATCCAGTAAGCCTTGCAGTTAAAAAATATTTAGAAAAAAATTACTCTTTAGAGAAATTAACTTTAGAAGATGTAAAAAATATTGAAGCAAAAGGTTTAAGTGCAAAATATAAAGATTTATCTCTTTTGGGTGGAAATATAGAGCTTCAAAAAGAGTTTGGAATTGATATTGATTTTACAACTTTTAAAACTATATACTCTTTTTCAGTAGATAAAAAAATAGTTGCTATTTTTGAATTAAGTGATGAGATAAAAGATGATGCAAAAGAGCTAATAGATTATTTAAAGAGTAAAAATATAAGAAGTGTAATGTTAACTGGAGATAATGGTTTTGTTGCAAAAGAGGTTGCAAATGAGCTTAAAATAGATGAGTTCTATTTTAATCAAACTCCACAAAATAAAGCAGATTTTATCAAAAAACTAAAAGATGATGAAAAAATTGTTGTAATGGTTGGAGATGGAGTTAATGATAGTGTTGCACTAGCTTCAAGTGATGTTGCAATTGCGATGGGAAATTCAGCTGATGTTTCAATGCTTGTATCTGATATTGTGATTTTAAATTCAAAATTAAAAGCACTAGAAGATACTTTTAAAATATCAAAAAAGACATATAAACATATTAAACAAAATTTGGCTTTTTCGCTTATTTATAACTCTGTAACAATTCCTTTAGCAATGGCTGGATATGTTATTCCTCTTGTAGCAGCTCTTTCGATGAGTTTAAGCTCACTTGTAGTTATTTTTAACTCACTAAGAATTAAATTAAAGGATAAAAATGATTGATGATACACTATTTTTTATGTTAATTGTGGGACTTATAATCTCAGCTGGAATGTTACTTTTGTTTATTTGGGCAGCAAAAAATGGTCAATTTGATGATGCAAATAAAATTACAAGTGGTTTACTTTTTGATAGTGTTGATGATTTAAATGATGCTATAAAAAAAGAGCAAGCTATTAAAGATGCAAAAAAAGATAGCTTAGAGAAAGAAAAAGAGCAAAAAAAAGAGGATAAGTAAAACTTATCCTCTTTGATTTAGTAAAATAATCTTAGATTATTTTCCCATATATTCAGCTAACTCTTTAATATCAGCATCACTTAATCTTGTTGCATAACCTTTCATAAGTGCTTTCATAGGACCACCATAAGTTCCATCTTTATAACCATTTAAAGCTTTTACTATATTTTCTTTAGTTTGGTTAGCTGGAACAAACGATTTACTTTGAGTAGTTACATTTATTTCACCTTTAACCCCATGACATGCTTTACATGTAGCATAAGATGCTGGTGCCGCTGCAAAAGCAAATGCTGATAAAGCAACAGTTGTTAGAATGATTTTTTTCATCTTTTCTCCTTTAAAATTTTAAGCTGTATTCTAACTATATTTTCTTTGTAATTCTCTTAATAAAAAAGGTTAATAAATTATTACAATTAAAAATATATTAAATATAAATATATATTAAAGCCTATTTTGAATATATTACAAACTAAAAAAGGAAATAGCTTTTGGATAGTTTTGTGTTAGAGATAAAAAATCTAAAATTTGCTTACAAAAAAGGTAACTATATATTTTCAAACTTTAATTTAAATCTAAAAAAAGGTGAACTTGTAACAATAATTGGAAAGAGTGGTAGTGGAAAATCAACACTTTTTGAACTTATTTTAGGAAATTTAAAACAGGAGTTTGGAGAGATAAAAAAGAGTAAAACAGCTATTATATTTCAAGATCCTTTTTCATCTTTTCATCCAACATATACTATTTATGAGCAGATAAAAGATGTTTTAAATAGAGATTTTAAAGATGAACTAGATAAGATTTTGCCAAAATTAAGTTTAGATATTGAGTTTTTATATAAAAAACCGTATGAGTTAAGTGGTGGTCAGCTTCAAAGATGCTCTATTTTAAGAGCAATTCTTTTAAAACCAGAGCTTCTTTTAGTTGATGAGCCAACATCAGCACTTGACAATATAATAGCTTATGAGACAATGAAGTTAATAGTTGAACTTCTTGATTCTTGTGCTGTTTTATTGGTGACTCACGATTTAGATATGGCAAAATGGTGTAGTAATAAAATTATAAGGTTGGAAGATGAAAAATAGTAACAAAGCTTTAGTTTTACTAAATATGGGTGGAGCTAGAAGCAAAGATGAATTAAAAATGTTTTTAACAAATATGTTTAATGATGAGAATATTTTAACAGTTAAAAGTGCACTTCTTAGAAAAATGATAGCTTTTTTTATAGTAACAAAGAGATTAAATAGTGCTTGGAAAAACTATGAGGAGATTGGAAATGCATCTCCAATTAATCCTTTAACAGAAAAGTTAGTAGAAAAGTGTAATAAGAAAATAGATGGATATACAACATATCAAGTTATGAGATATACTCCACCTTTTGCAAAAGATGTTGTTGAGAAGTTAAAAGAGGATGGAATAAGTGAAGTTTTTTTACTTCCACTTTATCCTCAATACTCTACAACAACTACAAAATCTTCAATGGAAGATTTTTTAAAATATGCAAAAAATAGTTTTAAAATAAAGTCTATAAATGATTTTTATAAAAATGATAAATTTAACAACTGCATTGTAAATGAGATAGAGAGAAATATGCAAGAAGGTGTTAAATACAATCTTATTTTCTCAGCTCATGGACTTCCTCAAAAAATTGTTGATAATGGTGACCCATACCAAAAACAGATGATTGAACATGTTGAGATTTTAAGTAAAAAATTAAAAGAAAAAAATATAGATTTTAAATCTATAAATCTTGCTTATCAATCAAAAGTTGGACCACTAAAATGGCTTGAACCTTCACTTGAAGATATGTTAAAAAACTTTGAAAATGATAATGTAATTATCTATCCACTATCATTTATTGTGGATAACTCTGAAACAGATTTTGAACTTGATATTGAATATAGAGAAGTTGCCGATGAGATTGGAATACTTGAGTATAAAGTTTGTAAGTGTGTAAATGATGGAGATGATTTTATAGAGGCTATAAAAGATATTATAAGCTAGGATTTTCTAGCTTATTTTAAAGAATTTTAAAAGCCTCTTCTAAATCTAAAGTGCCTTCATAAAATGCTTTTCCAACAATTACTCCACCAATATTTCCATTTGCTTTACAGTTTTTGATATCTTCAATATCTTTAACTCCACCACTTGCAATTGTGTAAACATTGCTAGCAAGTGCAATATCTTGCGTAAATTCAACATTAACTCCACAAAGCATACCATCTTTGCTTATATCTGTACAAATAATTGCTTCAACTCCAGCATTTGCAAACTCTTTTGCTAGGTCTGTAGCTTTCATTGTTGAAACTTCTGCCCAACCCTCAACTGCAACCATTCCATTTATTGCATCAATTCCAACAGCAATTGGATATTTTTTTGCCATATCTTTTACAAATTGAGGATCTTTAACAGCGATTGAACCAAGAATTAATCTATCAACTCCAAGTTCTAAATACATTTGAATAGTTTTTTCATCTCTAATCCCACCACCAAGCTCAATTTTTAAATTACAGTTCTCTCTAATTTTTTTAATCTGCTCTAAGTTGGCTGGTTTTCCTTCAAATGCTCCATTTAAATCAACAATATGAACCCACTTACTTCCTAACTCTTCAAATCTTTTTGCCACTTGCCATGGTTCATCTGAGTATATTTTTGCACTATCCATAAGACCTTTGCTAAGTCTTACAGCCTTTCCATCTTTTAAATCAATCGCTGGTAATATATCCATAATTTCTCCTTTTTAAATAGTTCCTATTTAAAAAAGGAACTTTTTTCTCAATTACTACTTTTTATAGCGGGGATTGAAAATCCCCTAAAAAGTAGCAAAAACCTAAAGGGCTTTATCACAGAGAGTGCCACAGGCACAAGAGAACAAAGCCTTTTTTATTATAAATTTATAAAGTTTTCTAATATTTTAAGTCCATTATTATGAGACTTTTCAGGATGAGCTTGAAATCCAAAAATATTATCTTTGTTTACAGCACTTACAAAATCATATCCATAGTTTGTTGTTGCTATTGTATATTTATCATCTGTAACAACATGATAAGAGTGTACAAAGTATAAATATGGGTTTTGTAGATTTTTAAAAAGTGGATTATCTTTATTTACTGTTTTATTCCAACCCATATGTGGAATTTTTAAATCACTACTCATCTTTGATTTATCAAATTTCACAACTTTTCCTTCAATTAATCCTAAACCTTTTGTATATCCAAACTCTTCAGAACTTTCAAACAAAAGTTGCATTCCAAGGCAAATTCCAAGAAGTGGTTTTTTACTATTTGCAAAATCTAAAATAGCATCTTTTAAGCCACTATTTTCTAAATGTTGCATAGCATCTTTATATGCTCCAACACCTGGAAGTATTATTTTGTCTAAATTTTTTAAATCATCTGCATTTTTTACAATTTTTAAATCTTTTGTAAATTTTGAACAAGCGTTATAAACACTTGCCAGATTTCCCATATTGTAGTCTATTATTCCTAGCATCTAAATCCTTTTAAAGCATAGATTATATCTTTTATTAATTTAAAAATGAGCATAGAGTAAGAGCAAACAAAACATTTACACCCTCTTTTTTTAAAGCTTTTTTAGCTTCTAAAATAGTTGTTCCTGTAGTAAGGACATCATCAACTAAAATTACATCACAATTTTTTACTCCACTATATATAAATTTTCTTGGATTTTTTTGTCTAAATTCTAGATTTTTACCAGCATATTTGACAATATTGGAAGCTTTTAAAGTGTTGAAAATTGGTTTTATAAAAGAACTTTTTAAATGTTTTGCCAAAATAGCAGTTTGAGAGAAATCGTGTCTTGTGTGGTCATCTATAGGAAGAGCTAAAATAGGGTGGGTAAATTCAAAATTGTCTGCAAACTTCTTAAAACTAAGTTTTCCTAAGATATTAAAAACTCTATCTCCATAGAAGTGGTATTTGCTTTGGATTAAATCTTCTAAATCTTTGTAATCGTAAAAAGAGTATACAAAAAAATCTTTCTCTAGCTCTTTTTTATAAAAGTTTGGCTCAAGTAGTGTGGTTTGACAAGTTTTGCAAATAATATAAAAAGATAGTTTATCACAAGAGGTGCATTTCATTTTCTACTCCTTTTGAATAATATGATAAGCTAACTATCTCATATATTGATTTAAAATATTTTTAGTTTCATTGTACTCTTTTGTACTTCTTTTGAAATTTTCTATCAAAATATCATGAGCATTTTTAAGTTTATCTATACTTTCATTTGAATATTTTATGTAGTTCTTTTCATTGTTTATAAAAGAGTTTACTCTATCTTTAAAAAAACCTATCAAAGTATCAAAAATAAAATTTTGATACTCTAAAGACATTTTATCATTGATATTTATATCACCTGTAAAAGTAAATTTACTTTGTTCTTCTGGTTGATTTTGTTTTAAATTTTCTAGCTTAACTCCATACTCTTTTAGTAACTCTTTAAAAGAAGATGAATTTTCACCGTTTGGAAACATATTAAACACCAAAAGAGATACAGAAACTAAATCTAAACTATCCAAAGTTTCCAAAAAAGCTTTTTTAAGTGGTGGATTATCTATTTGGTGAAAGCCGTGCTGTTTTTTATCATCATAATCCAAATTTGGAATATCAACAATTTTTTGTTTCCCATAATCAAGCAATCCAGCAGCTGCATAGGCTCTAGCTCTGAATATTGCATCATGTTCTGACTCTCCTTTTTCTACCCATTTGGCTACAAAGTCTTCAAAATCTTTTGCATCTTCATATACATTTCCATAAGTTGCATGAGTTTGTTGATAAGTCCACATATATTGCCTTGGGTCAGAAGTATTCCAATACTGTTGATTTCTAAAGTCATAATTAGACATCAAGAAAGTATTTTTATCTATCCCCTTTTTGATGTTTTCATATATAGTTCCTATATATACATATTCTTGCTCTTCTTTTTCATCATTTTGAATAAATTTATTTGGATTTTCTACTATATTATTTTTATCTATTTTAAAAACTTCTATTGGTAAAACACTATCTTCTTTTTTTGTTTTTTGATAGTTTGTATATATGTTTTGGTTATTTGATATTTCCATAGTTTACTCCTTTAAAAGATAATAAAATTATTTTTTAATACATCTAATATTAAATCCATTTGCTCTATCACTGTATGAGGTACTATCACCAGTACCTATATAGCTATCAGAAAAATAAAATGCTTTTGCTCCAGCTACTCCATATTGAATATAAGGTGTTGTACTCCAAAGTTGTATAAAATTTCCTCTATAAATAAGATTTCCATAAGAACTTGAACGATAACCACTATAAGGAAGTTTGAAAACATCTGCTAAGGCATTATATAAATTTGGTATTTCAGCTTCCCAATCACTAGCTGTTGGAACTCTAAATCCACTAGGACAAACAGCAGTACCAACTCCATAGGAATTTTTCCAATAATTTTCTCTAATACTACCACTTGTATCATCTTCAACCCAATCTAGCCCATTCATATTTGTTGAAAATTGGCTATTTGTGTTTGTTATACTTGTTTGAAAATTTGTTGTTACAATGCTTGTAGCTAATTGATGTCCATCAGTCTTTCTTCCCCATTGATAATAGTTTCCAAAACAACTCTCTTGAGAATTTATATAGTCTGTGGCATTATTAAATTCACTTCTTTTCTTATCGCATACTTTTGTAGCACCTAAATTTCTATCTAGCCAAATTTTATTTGTAGTAGGAGATTGTATAGTTTTATATGTAAGCCCTTGAAATATTATCTCTTCTTGAGCATTTGTAGTTACACTACAACTTCCACTTGCATTTAAAATAAATCCTTGCCCTTTGTTTAGTTGAGTTAAAAGTGGATAACCTGAAACAACAGCATTTATATTACGAACATAGTATTGTTCACCATTTGGAAAATCTATATAGTAAATAAAATTTACACACTTATTTTGAAAAGGTGTAAAATCTGAGATATTCTCAACAGCTCCTAGCATTTGGTCGCCATCTACAATATTATATGTAAAGGCATTTAGATTAATTCCTAAAAATAAGAATAAGCCTTGCAATAAAGATAAAAATCTTTTTTTCATTTTGTTTCCTTTGTGTAAAGTTTGCATAAACATTTTATCAAATAAAGATTATTTTTAGATAAATACACTTATAATCAGAATATATGACAAATTTTAGGGGAAAATATGCAAATACAAAATAACCAAAATCAAAATCTTCTATACCAAAATACAAATCAAAATAAAAAGTTAGAAGAAGAGAACTCTTATAGTAATTTTATAGTAGATACAAAAACAGCAAAAGAAGATGCAGTTTTTTTAACTAAAGATTTAATAAGTTTTATAGATAAGCAAGGTGGTTTTTCATCTTTAACAAAAGAAGATGAGGCACTTTTTCGAGCTATTCTTGAAGATGATAAGATTTCAACAAGTGAAGTAAAAAATCTAAGCTATGAACAAATGGCAAAGCTAAATCAACTTTTTAAAGATTTAAATGGTGAAACTTTTTTTATAAAAGGTTTTGATATTTTTCATAAATCAAATGTATCAAACGATGAAAATCTTAATAAAGCTATTTTTGAAACTCTTAAAAACAAAGATGATGAAACACAAAGAACTCTTTTTTCACTTGATTTAAAAGCAAAACTAGGATACAACAGACCTAGGCTTCCTTTTGAAAAATCAATAGAAGAAGAGATAGCACAGAGAATTGCTTTTGAAAAAGAGAAATATAAAGATTTTCCAAATAAAGATGAGATAATGGAAAACTTGAGAAAAGAGCTTAAAAATTGGAAAATAATTGATTATGGAAGTTTTATTGATCAAACTCTATTTCAACTAAGAAAAGATATTTCAAATCCAAGTACATCTGAAGATGCAAAGTATTATCTTTTGAAAAATTTGTCATATTATGAAGATTTACAAAAAAATTACTATCAAATAGAAAAAATGTTTGATTTTTAAAAGAAAGAGTAATTTAAAACTACTCTTTCTTATCCATTGTACAAATTAAAATCTAGTTTATGTAAACAGAATCTTTTAAAATGCTTGTATTGCTTCCACTATATACTCTTAATTCACCATCCATTTTTAGTTCGGAAAAATCTCCTGTATATTGACTAAGAGGCATATTTCTTATAAAAAATGTATATTCTCTTCCATTAAAAACATTTCCACTAGGACTTGTGAAATCTTTTTGAGATACGAGAGTCCCAGATACTGAATTTAACCATACGATAGGAGCTTTTTGCTCATATCCCATAACTACAACCTTTACCACTAAACCTACATAATCTTCTCCATATGTATAATATACTTTATTACCAAACCAAAAAAAGAGCGTTTCATTTGTGATTAGATTTTCATAAGGACTTTCATAAAGAACCCCATCTATAGAAACTAGACCTAGACCTTCAATTCTTGTAGCATCCCAACAAAATTCAAGTGGTGGAGTAGAACCATTTACATTTTGTTGAACACCATTATAATATACAATTTGACCATATTCCCAATATGGACATTTTGTATAGTGTTCATACGGAGCTGCATTTAAAATTGAATTAAATGTTGTAAAAACTAAGAAAATTAAAAATAATCTTTTCATACCATTTCCTTGTGTTGAATTTAAGTTTTATTTTATATTTAATTAACTTAAAATTGTGTAATATAAAAAATATTTTATTTTTAGGGGAAAATATGCAAATACAAAATAATCAAACTACATATTATGGCTATAATCAAAATTCAAATAGTGTAAATGAAAATAGTAGTTCAAACTCTTTTGATATAAATCTTAAAAATGAAGAAGATACAAAAAAACCTACTTCAAAAATGATAGAGTATTTAGAGAAAAAAGGTAAATTTTCATCTTTATCAAAAGAAGATGAGACACTTTTTAGAGATATTTTAGAAGATGGACTGTTTTCTGCTAGTGAGATGAAAAGGTTAAGCTATGAGCAAATGCAAGTTTTTTCAGATATGGTAAATTTTGCTAAAAACTACAATGAAGACAATCCAACTTCAAAAGATGATTTCCCACCTTATTTGCTTTCTACTGTTGGTACTTATCTGTCATCTGAAAAGACAAATAATGATAGTTTTAATAAAGCACTATATGAAACAGTTAAAAATATCCAAAATGATAAAGATAGAATGGCATATTTAGATGCAATAAATAGTGCTTTAGGTTTCAATGATAATCAAGGCTATGGACAACTTCCTAAGCATATAATTGACAATATGATAAAAGAGCTAAATAAACTAGAAAAAGAGAAATATAAAGATTTTGAAAATCCAGAAAATCTTATAAAAGATTATAATAATTGGGAGATAAAGGATTATAAAGCTTTTATTGATAATTTAAAGAATAGTTATAAAACTGCTAGTGTAAACTCTGCTTTATCTATTGAAACAAGAGCTATGTATCAAATGCTATATCAAAATACTCTTATATTAGAGAAAAATTACAATCAAATACAAAAGGAGACAAAATATGCTTAATTTTTTCAAAAAAAACAGAAGTTCTTTAACTTTTAAAATCGTTATTTTAATAGGATTAGGGTTTATTTATCCTATATTAGCAAATTCTACAAAAGATAGTTTTGTAGAAGTTTTTTCAAATATATCTCAAAATAGTAACTATTACACAAAAATAGTAAGTAAAAAAGAGATAAAAGATAAAAAATCTACAATAAACTATGTAGTAATAACAGGAGATATATCTTCAAAAAATAAAATTTTGGATAGATTTTCTCTATCTTTAGATGAAAGATATATTACTAGTTTAAATGACTTGAGTATAAAAATAGAGAGTCTTAAAACAAAAGAGATATATAGTTGTAAAGCAAGCTTTTTAGATAAAGTTTCTACAGATTACTCTTATCATATTCAAGTTGATATAAGTAATAAAGCTGCTAATTGTTACTTAAAATCTAAAAATAAACTAAATAGTTCAATAAAACTTGATAGCAAAGGTTTAAATAATATAGATGATAAAAGTATTAAGATTAAAGATAAATCACTAATAGATGAAAAAGAGTTAAAAAAACTTAAAAAAATAGAAAATACAAATAAAGAGTAGTTTAAAAAACTACTCTTTATAAACTTTTATATTTTTAAAACAGCCATAAATGCTTCTTGAGGAACATTTACCTTTCCAATAGCTTTCATTCTTTTTTTACCCTCTTTTTGTTTCTCAAGAAGTTTTCTTTTTCTTGTAATATCTCCACCATAACACTTAGCAGTTACATTTTTCCCCATAGATTTTACAGTCTCTCTTGCAATTATTGTGCTTCCAATGCTAGCTTGTACTGCAACTTCAAAAAGTTGTCTAGGAATTAGCTCTTTTAGTGCTTTTACAAACTCTCTTCCTCTTGAAACAGCTTTATCTTCAGGAACTATGATAGATAGTGCATCAACTATATCTCCAGCAACTCTAACATCAAGTTTTTTTAAGTTTCCTTCTCTAAATCCAACAGGTTCATAATCAAAAGATGCATAACCTTTTGTTGTAGATTTTAACTTATCATAAAAATCCATTACAATCTCATTCATAGGTAAATCATACTCAAGAAGAACTCTTTTTCCTATGTAATCCATTTTTAATTGAATTCCTCTTTTATCATTTAAAAGTTTTATAACATTTCCTAAAAACTCATCAGGAACTAAAATTGTAGATTTTACATAAGGTTCAAAAATTGTCTCTATATAGTTTGGCTCAGGAAGTTCGCTTGGATTTTGAATAGTTATTTTTTCTCCATCTTTTTTTAAAACTTCATAAATAACTGTTGGAGCAGTTGCAATTAAATCTAAATCAAACTCTCTTTCAAGTCTTTCTTTAATAACTTCCATATGAAGCATTCCTAAAAAACCTGTTCTAAATCCACTTCCAAGAGCCATTGAACTTTCAGGTTCAAAAGAGATTGAAGAGTCATTTAATTTTAGTTTATTCAAAGCCTCTCTTAAATCCTCAAATTTATCTGTTTCTATTGGATAAAGTCCAGCAAAAACAAATGGTTTTGCTGGTTCAAAACCATCAATAATCTGTGCAGTTGGATTTTTTGCATCAGTCATTGTATCTCCGACAGCAATTCCATCTAAAGTTTTAAGACCTAATACAACAATACCTATTTCACCTGTTTTTATCTCTAAAGTATCTTCTCTTTTTAGTGGATGAGGATACATCAAACTTAAAACTTGATGCTCAACTTTTGTATTCATCATTCTTAAAGTTTGACCTTTTTTAATACTTCCATCATAAACTCGAACAAGTGCCAAAGCTCCTAAATAGTTATCAAACCAAGAGTCGTAGATTAAAGCTTTTGTAGGTGCATTCTCATCACCATTTGGAGAAGGTACTCTTTTTATAATTGACTCTATTAAATCTTTAACTCCAAGACCCGTTTTTGCACTTATTAAATTATGTTCTGTACAATCAAGTCCAATAGCCTCTTCAACTTCTGCTAAAACTCTCATTGGATCAGCACTTGGTAAATCTATTTTATTAACAACAGGAAGAAGTTCTAAGTCATTATCCATTGCAATATATACATTTGCTATTGTTTGTGCTTCAACACCTTGAGTTGAATCAACAATAAGCAAAGCACCTTCAGATGATGCTAAAGAACGGCTTACTTCATAAGAGAAATCGACATGTCCTGGAGTATCTATAAGATTTAGAATATATTTTTCACCATTTAAAGTGTAGTTTAATCTAACACTTTGAGCCTTTATTGTAATTCCTCTCTCTTTTTCTATATCCATATTGTCCATAACTTGAGATTTCATCTCTCTGTCGCTTATTCCTCCACACTCTTGAATAATTCTATCTGCAAGTGTTGATTTACCGTGGTCAATATGAGCTATGATACTAAAGTTTCTAATATTTTTTTGCAATTTTTTTCCTATAATTTTAAAAGATTATTTTCAAAGTGGCAAGATTATATCTAAAAAGTAGTAAGTTTTTGTTAAAGATTAAACTCTTCATTCGCATTTAAAAGGAACTTGGTTATTATCCAATACAAAATTTATCAAGGATTTTTATGATAACTAGAAAATTTGATATTAAAGGTATGACATGTTCTGCTTGTTCAAATGCAGTTGATAGAAGTATTAAAAAACTTCAAGGAGTTAAGGAGATAAATGTTAATTTATTAAATAATAGCATGATTGTAAAATATGAAGAGAGTTTATTGGATGATGAAAAAATTATAAAATCTGTTGAAAATGCTGGATATGAAGCAACTTTAAAAATAGATAATATTAAAAATAAAGAAAAAGATAAAGATTTATCTTCAAATGAGATAGTAGAGTTAAAAAATAGATTAATAATTTCTTTAATTTTTGCAGTTCCACTATTTTATATCTCTATGGGGCATATGTTAGATTGGTATTTCTTATCATTTTTTCACGGAACACAAAATGCTATAACATTCTCATTTACTCAATTTTTATTATCACTTCCAATAGTTTTAATAAACAAAAAATATTATAAAGTAGGGTTTAAAACACTTTTTAAAGGTTCTCCAAATATGGACTCTTTAGTAGCTATTGGAACAGGAGCTGCAATTGTTTATGGAGTTTTCTCTATATATAAAATAGCTTATGCTTTAGGAGTAAATGATTTAGATATTGTAAAAGAGTACTCTATGAATCTTTATTTTGAGAGTGCTGCTGTTGTTTTAACTTTAATTACATTTGGAAAATATCTTGAAGCAAGAGCAAAATCAAATACATCTGAAGCAATTAAAAAATTAATAGATTTAAATGTAAAAAAAGCAACTATTTTAAAAGATGATAAAGAACTAGAGGTTTTAGTTGAGAATTTAGCTCTTGAAGATATAGTTATTGTAAAACCTGGTCAAGTTATTCCTACAGATGGAGTTATTATTTTTGGAAATACATCAGTTGATGAATCTATGCTAACAGGCGAGAGCAGAGCTATCTCAAAAAAAGTTGGAGATAGTGTATTTGGAGCTAGTATAAACAAATATGGGGTTATAAAATTTAAGGTTACAAAAACAAAAGATGACACTTTTTTATCTCAGATTATAAAACTAGTAGAAGAGGCTAGTTCATCAAAAGCACCTATTTCAAAACTAGCTGATAAGATAAGTGGAATATTTGTACCAACAGTTATTTTAGTTTCTATAATAACTTTTATATCATGGTACTCTTTGGGTTACTCATTTGAGTTTTCACTCTCTATTGCAATTTCTGTTTTAATTATCTCTTGTCCTTGTGCACTAGGACTTGCAACTCCAACTGCAATTATGGTAGCAACTGGAAAAGGTGCACAAAATGGAATTTTAATAAAAGATGCACAATCACTAGAACTGGCTTCTAAAATAGATACCATAGTTTTAGATAAAACAGGAACAATAACAAAAGGAAAACCAACTGTAACTAATATCTTTACAAATAAAGCTATTAGTAAAGATGATTTAATTCAAATTGCTTACACTATTGAAAAAAATTCAGAACATCCACTAGCAAAAGCTATTGTAGATTTTGCTAAGAGTAAAAAAATAGATTTTTTAAATTTTGTTGATTTTAAAGCAACAAATGGTTTGGGAGTTGAAGCCAAAATTGATAACAGTTTTTACTATATTGGAAATGAGAAGTTTATTTTAAGCAAAAATATTGAGCCTAAAGAGTTTTTAGCTCTTAGTGAAAATTTGTCAAAAGATGGAAAAACTACTATTTTTGTAGCAAATAGTAGTGAAGTTTTGGGAGTTATAGAGATTTTTGATGCTATTAAAGATACAAGTAAAGATGCTATAGATGAGTTTAAAAGAATGAATCTTGAAGTTATTATGCTTACAGGAGATAATCAAAAAACAGCCAGAAGTGTTGCAAAAACTTTAGGGATAACAAATTTTATAGCTGAGGTTTTACCACAAGATAAAGATAAAAAAATCCAAGAACTTCAAAGTTTAGGTAAAAAAGTTTTAATGGTAGGAGATGGAATAAATGATGCACCAGCTTTAACTAGAGCAGATGTATCAGTTGCTATTGGTGCTGGAAGTGATATTGCAATTGAATCTGCAAATATTATTTTAGTAAGAAGTGATTTATTAGATGTTGTAAAAGCTATGCAGTTAAGTAGTGCAACAATTAAAAATATAAAACAAAATCTTTTTTGGGCATTTTTTTATAATATTATTGGTATTCCTTTGGCTGCAGGAGTTTTTTATACAACTTTAGGGTGGAAACTAACTCCTATGTATGCAGGAGCTGCTATGAGTTTAAGTAGCGTAATGGTAGTATTCAACGCTTTAAGATTAAAGCTTTTTAAACCAAAAATATATAGTAATTTAAAATTAGAGATAAAGGATGAATTTATGGAAATAGTATTAAAAGTAGATGGAATGACTTGTGGACACTGCAAAGCAAGAGTTGAAAAAGTTCTAAATGCAATTGAAGATGTTAGTAGTGTTGAGGTTGATTTATCAAGTAAAAATGTAAAAGTAACTCTAAGCAAAGATATAGATAGCAAAATTTTAGAAGATGCTATTGTTGATGCTGGATATGAGATTATAAAATAGATATTTTAGAGTCAATTGACTCTAAAATATTATTAACTATTAAAAATTGAGTTTACAGATTCGTTATTATGTATTCTTCTAATAGCCTCTCCAATAATTGTTGAAGCTGTTAAAACTGTAATTTTTTTAGAGTCTGCTTTTGTTGGAATCGTATCAGATATTACAAGCTCATCTAAAATTCCATTTTCAATATTTTCATAAGCTTTTCCACTTAAAACTCCATGAGTACAACATGCCATCACAGATGTTGCCCCTTTTTGTTTTAAAACTTCAGCAGCTTTTACAAGTGTTCCAGCAGTATCAACCATATCATCTACTAAAATAACATCTTTACCTGTTACATCTCCAATTATATTCATAACTTGAGATTCATTAGCTCTCTCTCTCTTTTTATCAACTATTACTAAATCATATCCTAATTTATCAGCATATTGTCTAGCTCTTGCAACCCCTCCAATATCTGGACTTGCAATAATTGGGTTTTTTAAATTTTTACTTTTAATATAGTTTACAAACATAATTGAACCAAAAAGGTTATCAGCAGGAACATTAAAAAAACCTTGTATTTGAGCAGCGTGTAAATCGATTGTTACAACTCTATTAATTCCAGCTTTTTCTAGTAAATCAGCCACTAATTTTGCACTAATTGGAACTCTTGGAGCTGCTTTTCTATCTTGTCTTGCATAACCATAGTATGGTATTACAGCACTAATTGATTTTGCACTTGATCTTTTAAGGGCATCAATCATTATTAAAAGTTCCATTAAATTGTCATTTGCAGGAGAGCATGTTGGTTGAATAATAAAAACATCTTGTCCTCTTACACTTTGAGTAATTTGAACAGATATTTCACCATCACTAAATTTATTTAAAGTAGCATCAGAGACTTTCATTCCCAGATAATCTGCCACTTTTTTTGCGAAAGCTGGATTTGCACTTCCACTAAAGAGCTTAAAAGTTGACATAAATTTTCCTTAATTCTTTTAAATTTAATCGCAAATCATAACAAAAAAGCGCTTTAATAATAATTGTATAGTAAGCAACTATTAATAAAAATAATAATAAAGTTAGCACTTAAAAAATCATAAGGAGAAAATTTATGAAAAAAATAGCAATGTCTTTGGGGGCTGCAACACTTCTTACAACAACACTTAGTGCAAATAGTGTTTCAGATGCTATAACAAATGGACTTTTTGAGGGAAGTGTAGCTTTATACGCACAAACTCAACAAAATAAAGGTGCAACAAAAGATAACTCATTTGGAAATGCTCATTTAAAATTAAAATACAACACAGATAATTTTTATAATTTCAGTCTTGGACTTGAAGGAAAAGGGAATTTAAAAATTGCTGAAAAATATAGTAAAGATTGGGAAAATGGTGCAGTTCCTGGAGGTGATGGATACAAAAACAATGGTTTATTAACTCAAGCATATTTAAAGTATGAGTTAGAGCAAGGATTTATTTTTAAAGCTGGAAGATATGAGAGTGAATTAGCTTGGCTTACTGATTATCAACAAGGTGCAATAGTAGAGATAGATGCGATACCAGCTGTTTTATTTACATTAGCGTACTCAGAAAAAACTGCAACATCTGATATTGATGAAAGTTCTCATTTTGATAGACCTTTAGAGGGTTATACAAAAAAAGGAGTATATGCAATAGAGATTAAAGATGAGGCTATTGAAGGTTTTGTATTTAATCCATACTATTATCAAATTCCAGATGCTGTTAAATTTTATGGTTTAAAAGTAGCCTATGAGCATGAATTTGGTGGAGCAAATCTTGAATATGCAAGAAGTAATCTTACAAGTAAATACAGAAGCTTCTCTGGTAATGATAATGGATATATTGCTCATGCAGAAGTTTTTGGAAAAGCTGATATTTTTAAATTAACTGGTGGAGCTATAGTTACAAGCGATAAAGGTGGAGCAGATATTATGACAACATATGGTGACACTATTTCTCCATTTAAAGATGGAAATCAAAACTACACAAAAGATGCAAGAACTATATATGCCTCTTTAAATGCAAATATTGAAGAGAGATTTGACTTTACAGCACTATATGGATACACAAGATATGATGATCAGGTTTCTGGAATGGACGAAAGAGAGTTAAATTTAATTTTTGAATATAACTTTAGTGAAGAGTTGGCTTTAGGACTTGCTTATGTAAAAGTAAAAGCGGATTCACAAAATAACGAATATAATGGTTATGATAAATATTTAGCAAGTATTGAGTATAAATTTTAGATAAAAGTGCTTTAAGCACTTTTATCTATTTTACTACTTGATGAAGTTTTGAACACTGTCCAAGGTATGTATCCATTCCACACATATCATTCATAATATCTTGAAAACTATGAGCATGTGCGTTATAAACATATACAAATATCTCATCACCTTTTTTTAAAAAGTTCTTTTTACCAAAATCTGTATAAGCTGTTGCACCTGCTGCTATTACAATACCTTTTGCATCTTTTGCAGCAAATTTCATAAACTGTGTAAGCTCTTCAAGTGGTCCACAATCCTCTTGAGAATTTAAAATATCAATCATCCAATTTTTTAATTTCTCAAAAAAGTAACTATATGATTTAACTGAACTAGTTGTTCCATAATCATATACAATTCCATCTCTTTTTATAAAAGAAGAGATATGATATTTGCTTAAAATTCCTTTTTCTGTGAAGTTATCAATAGGAATTATATCTTGAGATATCCCTTTAGTTTTCTCTCCCCAATTTTTTTTAGTGCTAAGTTTGCTTCCATCTTGAAATCTTAATGAGCAATCATTAAAAGCACTAAAATATCTAGGAACAATATCTATTACCTTTTCATTTTCATATACGAAATCACAAATTAAAGCAACCTCTGCTTCAACTTGCAGTTTATCATCTTCTCTTCCATGAGTTAATATGACTTCATCACAAATAGGGTAAGTTCCTAAAAAACTATCATGACCTTTTATATAAAAAGGAAACATCCCTTTTGGAGCATCTTTTTCTGTTGTTTTTATAACAGAAAACTCATCAGCTTCTCCAGCCTCACCCAAGTGATTTGCAAAGTTTCCAGCAACTGCAAAACCTAAGTAATCTTTTAAATCTTCTAATAAATCCATAATTATAAAATCCTAAAATATTTTGAAGTGCAATAGTATCGAAAAAAAGTATTTTAAAAGTCAAAAACGAAATATAATTTGTTAATTTAAGAGTAGTTTAAGAAAATATTTACAAAGAGCCTATAGTATTTGTGGCTCTTTGTAAAATAAGAACTATTTATTAATAGTTCTCCATTTAGCAGGTCCTGTTGTATGAATAGAGTTTCCTTCAGTATCCACTGCAACAGTTACAGGCATATCTTTTACTTCAAACTCATAAATAGCTTCCATTCCAAGCTCTTCAAATGCTAAAGTTTTTGCACCCTTAATTGATTGAGCAATTAAATAAGCAGCTCCTCCAGTTGCTATAAGATAGATAGATTTGTACTCTTTGATTAGGTCTATTGTAGGTTGTTTTCTTTCACCTTTTCCAATCATTCCCATAATTCCAATTTCCATCATATCTTTTGTAAATTTATCCATTCTTGTAGATGTTGTTGGTCCTGCAGGTCCTACAACTTCATCTCGAACTGGATCAACTGGTCCAACATAGTAAATAAATTTATCTTTTAAGTCAACACCATTTGGAAGTGGCTTTCCAGCATTTTTATACTCAACTATTTTTTTATGAGCAGCATCTCGTGCAGTTAAAATTTTTCCAGATAATAATAAAGTATCTCCAGATTTAAATTGAGATAAGTTCTCTTTTGTTAAATCTTCAATATTTACTCTTTTAATCGTATCCATTGGAAGTTTAATATCTGGCCAAAGGTCTAAATCAGGTTTTTCAAATTTAGCTGGACCATTTCCATCTAATTCAAAGTGGATATGTCTTGTTGCTGCACAGTTTGGAATCATAGCAACAGGAAGTGATGCAGCATGACATGGATAATCTAAAATTTTAACATCTAAAACAGTTGTTAATCCACCAAGACCTTGAGCTCCAATTCCAAGTTTATTGATATCTTCATAAAGTTTAAGTCTTAACTCTTCAAGTGGATTTTGAGGTCCTCGCTGCTTTAATTCATGAATATCAACATGTCCCATTAAAGACTCTTTTGCAAGTAGCATTGCTTTTTCAGGATTTCCACCAATTCCAATTCCTAAAATACCAGGAGGACACCATCCAGCTCCCATATCTTTTACATTTGCCATAACCCAATCATAAATACTATCACTTGGATTTAAAACAGCAAATTTAGATTTGTTTTCACTTCCTCCACCTTTTGCTGCAACTGTAATATCAAGTGTATCTGAGTTATCAACACTTACATGAATTACTGCTGGAGTATTATTTTTTGTATTTACTCTTTTTCCAGCTGGATCACTTACAACTGAAAATCTTAAAGTATTATCAGGGTCTGTATAACCTTTTGCAACACCTTCATTTAATAAATCTTCTAAATTTTTTGTAATATCTAGGTTTGCTTTTAAACCAACTTTCACAAAAATATTAACACTTCCTGTATCTTGACATAGAGGTCTGTGTCCCATAGCACACATTTTTGAGTTAATTAAAATTTGTCCAATTGCATTTTTTGCAGAGTCACTTTGCTCTTTCTCATAAGCTTCAACCATACCTTTTACAAAATCCTCTGGATGATAAAAAGATATAAATTGACATGCAGATGCAACTGAATCTATAATGTCCTGTTCTGTTATTTTTTTGCTCATAAATTTTCCTTTTTGTTTTAGAAATTTGATAATTATATCAATGCAGTTTATAAACTTCCCTTTTTTAAAAGATTTTTTTTAAAAAAAATAGAAAAGTGTATAATTTTGGAATTAAAAAAAGCTACCCTTAAAAAAGAGTAGCTTCTTAAATCATCTAAAAATTAGGCAAAAAATCTTTTTTCTGCCTCTTCCATTAATTTAACACCAGAGAATTTAGCTCTTTGAACTAATTCCCAGAAGTATCTATAAGTTGCTCTATCGTGTAACTCACCATCATATTGAATTGGTCCCCACTCAGCATCTTGAGCTTTAATTAAAATATTTTGTGCAGCTTCAAGCTCTGTAAAATCAGGTTTCATAGCATCAACAATAGCTTGAACTTGTGTTGGGTAAATTGACCACATTCTCATAAATCCAAACTCATTTCTAGCTCTTTCAGCATCTTTGTATGTTTGGTATGGATTTTTTAAATCTAAAGTTACATTGTGACAAGGAATTACGCAGTTTTGAATAGCAGCTTGTGCAACTCTTGCTTTTGCAGCTCCAATTAATCTGTGATCAAATTGACCTGGACTTCTCATATTAATTGCTGGAATTGCTCCTTGATATCCACTTACAAAATCCATTAGACCAAAATCTAAAACTTGTAACCAAGGTAATGTTGCAATTTTCTCAACATCTTGTAGAGCTCCATGAGTCTCTATAAGTACGTGAATTGGAATCTCTCTTTTAATTCCAGCTTTTTTTGCAACAGCTTGAATATACTCAATTTGAGTTTTAGCATCTTCATAACAAGTTGATTTAGGTAAAGTAATATATGCTAATTTTTCACCAGCACCATTTACTAAAATATCAACATCTTGTCTCCAATCTGGATGAGAGTGGTCATGGATTCTTGTTCCTGCCATACCATAAGGGTTTGCATCAGAGTTTACAACTCTAACAATCATATTAGCATGCTCAACCTCTTTTCCAGTTTCAGCACCATCTTCACAATCACAAGTAATATCAAAAACAGGTCCAAGTTTTTTTTGCATTTCAAAACCTTTTAGGATTAGCTTTTCGCTTCCTGCAAAGTGTTCACAAGTTGGAATAATTGGTAAAGATTTACCAGATTCAAATAAAGCTTCTTTTGGGTGTGTCATGTTTTTTCCTTTTTATTAAATTTAATTTTTTATTTTTTTGTTGATCTTTTTGGTATTATAACTGTGTAATCCAAATCTAAAACTACATTTGGAAGATATTTTCCATCTTCACCTTTGGCATTTTCAATCTCTTTTGGATTTTGATTTTTAAGAGCAATTGTTCTTAATCTTAAAAGTCCAATATCCTCTCTTTTATGATCAATTTTTTCCAAAACCTCGCTATAAGCATAGATTGTATCTGTTGCATATGTTGGATTACAGTGGCTTCCACTATTTATTGCATATACCCATTGGGCATTTTGAAGCCCATTAAATGAGATTGCTCTTGCCATTGATATTATAATTCCACCATACATTAATCTTTGACCCATTGGTGTACTTTTCATCATATGGTCGTTGAAATGTACTTTTGCATTGTTTTGATATAACTTTGTTGCAAGTGTATGGTCACTATTATCTATTGTTATTCCCTCAGGATGATTAAGTCTCTCACCAACTTCATAATCTTCGAAGAAATACTCTCCACCACTAGCACTGACATCAACACATTTAATAGTTGGAATATTAATAGTGTCTAAAATTGGTGTTGCTTTTTGGAAAGTTGGAACTTCATTTATACCACTTAAGTTTTCGTGATCTTTTTTATGAACCATAACCCATCTTTTGAAGTTTAAAACTTCATTTCCATTTTGATTTACTCCAATAGAGTGAACATATACAACTCCACTTTTGCCATTTGAGTTCTCTTTTAATCCAATTACAGTTGAAGTCATACTAACTGTATCACCAATGTAAACTGGATTTGGAAAAGATATCTCAGCATAACCTAAATTTGCGATTGCATTTAAAGATATATCTTGAACAGATTTTCCAAATGTCAAATGAAACATTAAAATATCATCAATAGGTCTTTTTGAATAACCCATCTCTTGTGCAACTACATCAGAAGAGTGTAGCGCAAATCTAGAACCTGTAAAAGCGATGTATAAAGATACATCACCCTCACTTATAGTTCTAGGAAGTGGATGAATGATTTTTTGACCAATGCTGAAATCTTCAAAATAGTTACCAAAGTTTATTTTGTTACTAATTTTTGACAAATTTATCTCCTTATTTTCCAAATAGATTTTGACCTAAAGCTTTATATGTTTCATAAAGCTTAATCATTTTTCTAGCCCAAGTTATTTTTGAAGAGTCAACTAATCTATTGTTATGTAAGATTACCTCTTTACCTTGTTTATTTGCCTCTTCATACTTTTTAATCATCTCTTCATAATCTGCAACTTCGCTTTGTTTTGGAGTGAATATATCATTTATATACTCAATTTGAACTGGATGTACAAGAGATTTACCATCAAATCCTAGATTAAATGCATCTTTTGTTGAATCTTCACAAGCAAACTCATCCATAACATCAAAATGAGGTCCATCTATTACTATTTTCCCATAAGCTTTTGCTGCAAGTGCTATTTGAGTTAAATATGTAACAATAGCTTTCGAACCTCTTTTTATATCTATTTGAAGTCTATTTGCTAGTTTATTTGAACCAACAACAACAACTTCAACTTTAGGACTAGCTGCACAAATTTCATGAATATTTAACACTGCAAGTGGAGTTTCTATCATAATCATAAGAGTTAAATTTGGATTTACCTCTTCAATTAATTTAACAGCCTCTAAAACATCCTCTTTTGTATCAATTTTTGAAAATAGTATTGCATCAAGTTCAATCTCTTTTGCCAAAGCTAAATCTTTTTTTAAATCTTCACTTCCAAGATTGTTTACTCTAATAACTCTTTCACTATCTCCAAATTTAGGACCTTGCTCTTTATAAACCTCTTTTACAACAGATCTTCCAACTTCTCTTTGTTCAGCTAAAATAGCTTCAAAATCAAAAATAACAGAATCTGCTAAAACAGTTTTTGCTTTTTCTACATTGTGTTTATTGTATGAAGGTACTAGTAGCATTGATCTTCTAGCTTTATATTCAACTACTTCTTCACCTTTTGATTTTGCTCTTTCAAGCTCATTTAAATCTTTTACTAATTGTTTTCTTAAAACTTTTCCATTTTTTGTTCTTGGATAGTCAGTCATTGTATAGATTCTTTTTGGTGCTTTATATTTAGCTAAATTTGCTTGAGAGAATTTTAAAATTTCTTCTTCTTGTTCTTTAGTTAAAGTAGTATGACCAATAACAATGATTGCTACGATAGTTTTATCTTTTTCAATATCTAGACCAAAAGCAACACAATCTGCAACATCTGGATGAGTTTTTACAACTCTTTCAATTTCATGTGGAGATACTCTAAATCCAAAAGTATTGATAATGTCATCTTTTCTTCCAATGAACCAGATATATCCATCTTTATCTTTTCTAGCATAATCTCCTGTGAAGAAGTATCCATCATGTTTAGCTTTTTGAGTCTCTTCTTCAAGTTGCCAATACTCTAAGAATAATCCTGGATCGTCTTCACCTATACAAATCATTCCTTCTTCTTCAACTCCAACTTCTTCTAAAGTTTCAGGATTTAGAAGTTTTACAATGTGTCCTGGTTGAGGGAATCCTGCACTTCCTGGTCTTATTGGATTATATTTTGAGTGTGAAATATAGTATGAACATTCACTCATACCAATTGCTTCAAAAATATCTTGTTTAAATCTTTCTCTCCAAAGTCCAAGCATCTCATCACTTAAATGCTCTCCAGCACTCATGCAGTATCTTAAGCTTGGGCAATCATCAAGTTTGAAATCTGTTTTTTGAATAATTTGTCTATAAATTGTTGGAACACCAATAAAAATTGTACAGTTATGTTTTTTGATTAGATTAATCCATGTTGATGCATCATTTGCACCCTCATAAGCTATAACTGTATGACCATTGTATAGTGGGTCCATAAGTGCAGAACCTAAAACATAAGTCCAGTTAAATTTTCCAGAGTGCATTATTCTATCATTCTCTTTAAAATCAAACCAATAATCAGTTGCTGGTTTTCTTCCAACAAGTGATCTGTGAGAGTGAAGTACTCCTTTTGGATAACCAGTTGTTCCAGATGTATAAACTAAATATGCAGGTTCTCCTGATCTTGAGTTATAGTGATTTGCTGTTGTATCACACTCTTGAAAAATTTTACTTAATGCATAAACATTTATATCTTTTGGTTTTTTGAAATCATCAACACTATCAACTCCAGCAACAACTATTGTTTTTAAGTTGTCAAGATTTTCTAAATAAGGTACTAAATTTTCATACATAGAAGCTGATAAAACTATAGCTTTAGCTTGAGAATCTTCAGCTAAATATTTAACTTCACTACCACTTAACAAAGTTGAAGTTGGTACTGCAATCATTCCACCTTTCATAACACCAAAAAAAGAAATTGGATATGCTAAAGAGTTTTTAAGACAAACTAGAACTCTATCTCTTGGTTTTAATCCAATATTTTGAGTAAAGAAGTTTGCTACTTGATCCGATTTTACACTTAAATCTTTATAAGTAACTTCATCAGTTCCAAGTTTATCATCTTCAATTATCATCGCAACATTATTCTCTTTTGCACTTCCCAACCAAGCTGAAGTACAAGCAACACCAATATTTAAAAATTCAGGTATATCTATTTTAACTGTTTGACTCATTTTAATCTCCTTGAATTACAGTTGACCATATGGCCAATTTTCTTTAAATGTATTTAAAGGCATTCTATTTAACACAGAAAGTGCAAATAGTTTATCCTCTTTTGAAAGGCTATTTAGTGCATAAGCTCTTAAAATGTTTTGTAAAGATTTACCAAACATTGGAGGATCTAGCATCTCACCTTCATATCTAATAGCTCCACTTAAAAGTGCATCTGCTTCAATAGCAGCTTTTAAAATAGAGATATCTTTTGCAATCTCATTTGGGCTTGGAGTAAATGCAACTTTACATATATTTATATGGTTTGGAGTAATAACTTGTTTACCAGTTAATCCCATAGAACTCTCTCTTAAAGCATGTGAATAAACATATTTACTAGCTTCATCTCCATGTAAATCTAACCATCTTCTAATATCTTTTTTCTCAACACAACTACTTGGTAGTGAGTGAGGAGTTAGCATTACTTCAACTCCACCAATTACACCTTTACCTTTAATTCTAGCTTCTAAAGTTAACATATCAAAATATGTTTCAAGCTCATCAATCCAACCTTTTGGAGTGATTTTGTATGCCATTGCTTTTGAAAAGTCATGAATTCCAAATACTATATGTTTAACAGTTGAATACTCCATTAATCTATCAGCAATTCTTAAAGATTTTGGGTGCTCAACAATTGGTTGAATTGTAAGATTACTTCCAATAGAGATTAACCAAGAAGATAAATCTCTAATTTCAGCACTTCCATAAACCTCTCCAGCTTTTGCTAAAACTATTACATCAACATATTGATGAATTTGTTTAATCATTTTTAAATCCTCTTCATACTCTTCAGTTCTAAATGGATTTATTCTAATAGCTATTTGAAAATCTCTTTGAGGAAATTTTGGTAACTCTTGAATTAAAAGCTCTCTACTCATAGCTTTTTGTCTACAACCATCTTCTAAGTCAAATAAAACTGTGTGAGCTCTTGTATTGTAAGCATGTTTTTGAAGTCTAAGCTTAGCTTGTTCCATACTCTCATAAGATCCATCAAGTGGATTATATTTTATTGGTGGATAGTAGATTTGAATCCCTGGCCAATAACCTCCAAGAACTGGAGTCAAATCATCTTTTGCTGTTAATTTAGATAAATCTATTGCAGAAGTCATCATGTGTTCAACCTTTCTTTGAAATTTCTTTTTTATTTTTATGAATGAAATTTTATTATACATAAAAATCAATAGTGAAGTTATACACAATTTAAAATGAAATCAATTTATATCTTTTAATATACGAAATATTTTTAAGCTTATTATAATAATTGAGATTTTATGAAAATAATAAACTCTTTGGTAGAATGCTTGGAAATATTAAAATGCACAAGAGAGATTTAAAAAAATGTTTTTAAATAAAGATATTGAAATTATGGAAAGTAAGATTGTAATTTATGAAGATGCAAATGGAGAGATAAAGCTAGATGTTTCACTTGAAAATGATACCTTGTGGCTTAGCCAAAAACAGTTAGAAGTTCTTTTTGATAGGGATAAATCAGTTATTTCAAGACATATAAAAAATATTTTTAAAGAAGAAGAACTTGATAAAAATTCAGTTGTTGCAAAAAATGCAACAACTGCTACTGATGGTAAAATATATCAAGTAGAGTATTATAATCTTGATATGATTATCTCTTTGGGTTATCGTGTAAACTCAAAAAGAGCAACAAGTTTTAGAGTTTGGGCAACAAAAATTCTTAAAGATTATATTATAAATGGATATTCTATAAATAATAAAAGATTGCAACAAAAAGGATTAAAAGAGTTAAATGAAACAATATCTTTATTAAAAGATACTATTTCAAATGCACAAATAGAGCTAAATGAGGCAAAAGGTTTACTTGATGTGATATTAAACTACTCAAGAACTTGGACACTTCTGCAAGGATATGATGAAGACTCTTTAAAAATAAATTTTGTAGCAAAAGAGGCAAAATTTATATTAGATAGCGATGAAGCAAAAAATTATATAGCACAACTAAAAAATGAATTAATCAAAAAAGGTGAAGCAACAGAGCTTTTTGGTAGAGAAAAAGCAGGAGAGTTTGAAGGAATTTTAAGAAATATTTATCAAACTTTTGGTGGGGTTGATTTATTAGAAAGTGTTGAAGAAAAGGCTGCTAATTTGCTTTATTATATTATAAAAGGACACCCTTTTAACGATGGAAATAAAAGAATAGGTGCTTTTATGTTTATTCTTTTTTTGAGTAAAAACAATATGTTATATAAATCAAATGGAGAGCTTAAAATAAATGATAATGCCTTGGTTGCACTATCACTTATGACTGCAAAAAGTGATCCAAAACAGAAAGATACTATTATAAACTTAATAGTGAATATTTTGCAATAAAGGGAAAATGATGGAAGCGATAGATTAATGATGGATATTTAAGATATTTAAAGCTTAATGATAATAATTGAGATTTTATTAAAATAATAAACTCTTTGGTAGAATGTTTGGAAAATTTTGGAAATATGAAAAAGGGTATTTTAAATGGAAGAGATATTTAAACGGTGGCTTAGAGATACTAAAAACTTAAAAGATAATACGATTAGAAACTATACAAATAGATTGAGAAATAAAATACCAGAAAAGTTAATTGAAATAGATTTTAAAAAAGAAAATATAAGTTTATATGATTTAAGTATTGAGGAATTAAAAAATATTAATGAACTATTTGAAAAAAATATTTATGAGTTGCAAGAATGGAATAAAACTCCAACTATTGGTGGTGAAGCTTGGAGTGCACTTAAATATTTAATAGAATTTTTACAAATACAAAATAAAATTTACTGGTTGATTCCAAATAATCCAAATGTTTATGATGCTATAGGTGCTTTTAAAGAACTAAAAGAGATTGATTGGGGAAATAAATCAAATAATAAATTCAAAATTGGTGATATAGTTTATATTTATGTTTCAAAACCAATTCAATCAATAGCTATAAAAACAGAAGTTTCAAAAATAGATATTCCAAAAGATGAGATACTAGGAAATGATGAAAAATATTTTTTAAATCATAATATAGATGATAGAGAGTCTTTTGTAAGACTTAAGTTTTTAGAGTTTACAAATCAAGATAATCTATCTTTGCAAAATTTACAAGAAAATGGTTTAAAACAAGCCCCACAAAATAAAATCACTATAAAAGATGATTTATTAAAATATATTTTAAAATTTGAAAAAATAGGAAACACTATGCCAAAATCTACACAGAAACAAGCACTAAACCAAATATTATATGGAAGTCCAGGGACTGGGAAAACTTTTAATACTATAAACAGAGCTATAGAAATAATTGATAGTGATTTTTATCAACAAAACAAATATAGCAGAGTGGCTTTAAAAGAGAAGTTTGAAGAGTATAAAAAAGCTGGACAAATAGAGTTTATAACATTTCATCAAAGTTTCTCTTATGAAGAGTTTGTTGAGGGGATTAAAGCTAAATCAACAGATAATGGATTAGAATATAAAATTGAGTCTGGAATATTTAAAAAACTTTCAAAAGTAGCTAAAGAAAATTTTGAAAATAGTAAAAAAACAAATTTAGAGTTACTAAAAGAAAAAACATTAAAACAAAAAATAGAGATATTTTTAAATGATGCTCTTGAAAATGGAAGTGAATTTGTTAAAACAAAAGGTGGAAAATTTAGAATTATTGAGTTGTCTCAAGATGAAATAACTATTTTTACTGAAGACTCAAACTATAGTGATAAAAAGTTATCAATACCGATAGATGAGTTTTATAAAATTTTAGAATCTAATTTAGAACTTAAAACTTCAAGACAAATGGCAAAAGATGTTTTTGGTATTAATAACCAAAGACAAAGGGATACATATTATTTTGCAATGAGCAAAAAGTTTTATGAAACAAAAATTGAAAGTATTGAAAATATTCAAAATGAAGAACCACTAAAAAACTATATTTTAATAATAGATGAAATAAACAGAGGAAATATCTCTAAAATATTTGGAGAGCTTATAACTTTAATTGAGCCATCAAAAAGAATAGGTGCAGATGAAGAGATAAGATTAAAACTTCCATATAGCCAAGAACTTTTTGGAGTTCCTTCAAATTTATACATAATTGGTACTATGAATACAGCTGATAGAAGCATTGCTTTAATGGATACGGCTCTTAGAAGAAGATTTCATTTTGAGGAGATGATGCCAAATTCTAGTTTGCTTGAAAATTTAGTAGTTGATGGAATAAAAATAGATAATCTTCTTGAAACTATAAACAAAAGAGTAGAGTATCTGTATGATAGAGATCACACTATTGGTCATGCTTATTTTATGAGTTTGGAAAACTTAGAAACAAAAGAAGATAAAAAAGCAGAACTAGAAAATATCTTTAGAAATAAGATAATTCCACTTTTACAAGAGTATTTTTATGATGATTGGGAGAAAGTGAGATTAGTTTTAGGAGATGGTTTTGTTGAAAAGATAGAAATAAAATCAGATATTTTTGATGAAGATTTAATAAAAGATAGTGAATATCTAGAAGAAGAGAAATTTATTTATAACATAAAAAAAGAGTTTGATTTTTCTAAATTTAAAGACTAAAAATGAAAAAAGAGTTTATTTTAAAAGAGTTTGAATATCTTCAATATAGGGATAATACAAAAGATAATTTTATAAAAAAAGAGACTTTTGACTCTTTAGAAAAATTTGTATTAGAAAATGAAAAAACAGCACAATATCTAAAAATAACTACAAAAAATGGTTTTGGAAAAGTTTTACAAGCTCAAAATTATGTAGGAATAATACAGACAAAAGATGGAACTACAATAGAGATTTTGCCAAAAATTAAAAATGCAACGACAAAAAAATCAAAAGATATTTTAATAAAAATGTTAAAAACTTTAAAAAACTCTCCATTTAAAAATCTTAGTGTTGCAAATTTAAAATCTTCAAAAATACCTTTATTTGAAATATTTATCTCAATGTTTTTAGAAGAGTTGACCGTATTAGTTAGAAATGGCATAAAAAGTGATTATATAAGCAAAGAAGAGAATCTAAAATTTTTAAAAGGTAAACTAAAAATTTCTGAACAAATAAAATATAACACAATTCACAAAGAGAGATTTTTTGTTCAATACGAAGAGTTTATTAGCAATAGAGTTGAAAATAGGCTTATAAAAACTACTCTTCAATTTTTATATAATAAATCAAAATTAAACAAAAATCAACAAAGAATTAGGGAATTTTTGTTTGTTTTTGATGAAATAGAAATTTCACACAATATAAAAATAGATTTTTCAAAAATCAAACTAAACCGACAAATGAAAGATTATGAACAAGTTTTATTGTGGTGTAAAACTTTTTTATTTGAAAACTCTTTTTCTCCATATAAAGGAAATGATATTGCCTTTGCACTTCTGTTTGATATGAATTTACTTTTTGAAAGTTTTGTTTATAGTTATTTAAAAAAGAGTTCAAATTTTCAAGATATTAAATCGCAAGATAGAACTCATCACTTAGCTTATGAAAATGGTATTGGAAGATTTAGGCTCAAACCAGATATTGTAATAAATGGTGGAAAAATAATAGCAGATACAAAATGGAAGATTTTAAGCGAAGATAAAGCCTACAATGGAGTTTTACAAGATGATATGTATCAACTTTATGCTTATGGTACAAAGTATGAAAATTGTGAAAAAATCTATTTAATTTATCCTTTTGATGAATTAATTATAAAAAATTCATACAACTATTTTAAAAATAAAGAGCTAAAACTAGATATTTTGTTTTTTGATGTAGATAAAAAAGAGTTTAAAGGTAAAAATATAGAGCTTTAAACTCTATATTTTATAATCTTGCAAAAACTTCAACTCTTTAAAATAATCTTTTAAAAATGGCTTTGAAACCTCTTCAAAACTATCTATATCTAAATACAAATTTATAAAAAATTCAAAATCTATATCTCTATTTTTTAAAGCTTCTATTGAAAGTAGGGTATCATTTATAGATCCTAATTTTGATGGAGTTATTAAAAAAGCTTTTGTATTAAACTCTTTTATTAAATCAATCATAAAAAAATCTTTTTCTATTGGAACCATCAAACCACCAGCACCTTCAATTATCAAAATATCACAAAATTTTTGTAGATACTCTTTTTTCTTTTTTAAAAACTCTATATCTATTATTGAGTTCCCTTTTGCAACATAAGGTGAAGCGGGAAGAGTAAATTGATATGGAACACAATCATTTATAGATATATGTTCAAAATCTTTGTTTAGTTTTTTTGCTAAATTTAACATTTTGCTTCCATCAAGTGGAGTACTATTTTGTACACCTGTTTCAATAGGTTTAAAGTAACCAACTCTTAAATTAGCATTTGCAAAAAAGTTTAAAAACTTTTCACAAGCATAAGTTTTACCAACATCTGTATTGGTTGCAGTTATAAAAATAGCTTTGTTTATATAATCTTTTGGATCAATCTTCATAATAATCTCTTTTTTGTTATAATTTGTATCTTTTGAAAAAAAGATTTTAACATAGTAAAAATAATAAGGGTTTAATGTGAGTAATGAGATTGAAATAGAGTTAAATGAAGATTTAGAAGTAGAAGAGCCAAAGAAGTATAATGTTTTTTTATTAAATGATGACTATTCAACTATGGATTTTGTAATTGATGTTTTAGTAAAAGTATTTAGAAAAACAAATAGTGAAGCTGAAACTATAATGTTAAATATTCACAACAATGGAAAAGGACTTTGTGGAGTTTATAGTTTTGAAATTGCCTCTACAAAAGTAGCTCAAGTAAAAACTATGTCAAGAGAGAAAGGCTTTCCTTTAAAAGCTGTTATGGAAGAAGAGTAAAATGATAAGTAAAGAGTTAAGAGAGATTTTTGCAAAATCTATAAACTACGCAAAAACAAATAGACATGAGTACCTAACATTGGAACATATTTTTTTAATGTTAATAAATAGTCAAACAATAAAAGAGCTATTTGAAGATTTAAATGTAAATAGCATAAAACTATTTGAAGATTTAAAAAAATATGTAGATGATACAACTCCAAAGTTACCTGAAAATATTGTTGATGAGCCAATTGAGACTATAGCTTTATCTTCAACTATTGAATATATGGTTGCACATACTCAAAGTAGTGGAAAAACAAAAGCAAATGTTGAAGATATGTTTGTGGCAATTTTAAAAGATGAAAATGCTTATGCTACATATTTATTAAAAAAACTTGGAATTCAAAGAGTTGATATTCTTGAAGAGATTTCTCATAAAGATGATACAGGTGTTGAAAATAGAGATGAACAAAATGATAAAGTGCTTGATCAAAACTCAAGTGAACTTGTGGCAATTGCTAAAAAAAATCAAATTGATCCAGTAATTGGAAGAGATAAAGAGTTACAAAGAGTAATTGAGATTTTAGGAAGAAGAAAGAAAAACAATCCACTTTTAGTGGGAGAACCAGGAGTTGGAAAAACAGCAATTGCAGAAGGTTTAGCTTTAAAAATTGCCTCAGGTGAAGTTCCACCATTTTTAGAAGATTCAAAAGTTTTTTCACTGGATATGGGTTCGATGTTAGCTGGAACAAAATATAGAGGAGATTTTGAAAAAAAACTAAAATCTCTTCTAAAAGAGATAAGCAAAATTCCAAATGCAATTTTATTTATAGATGAGATTCATACAATTGTTGGAGCTGGAAGTGTTGGTGGAAGTGCTATGGATGCTTCAAATATATTAAAACCACTTTTAGCAAGTGGAAAACTAAGATGTATTGGAGCTACAACTTTCTCTGAGTATAGAAATGATTTTGCAAAAGATAAAGCTCTTAGTAGAAGATTTGCAAAGGTTGATATAAATGAACCAAGTGTTGAAGACTCAATTTTAATATTAGAAGGATTAAAATCAAAATATGAAGAGTTTCATAAAGTAAAATATTCAAAAAGTGCAATTATAAGTGCAGTTGAACTTAGTAAAAAATATATTCAAGATAGATTTTTACCAGATTGTGCAATAGATGTTATTGATGAGGTGGGTGCTAGTAAAAAGATTGAATTATCAACAACTTTAAAAACAAAAAGTGATTTAAATATAACAATAACTTCAAAAGATGTTGAAGATGTGGTTTCAAAAATGGCTCATATTCCCTCAAGAAGTGCAACAAAGTCAGATTTGACACTATTAAAAAATCTAGAAAAAAATATGCAAAAAAGAGTTTTTGGACAAGATAAAGCAATAGTATCAATAGTTCAAGCAATAAAAAGAAATAAAGCAGGATTGGGAGTTGATAAAAAACCAATTGGAAGTTTTTTATTTACAGGACCAACTGGAGTTGGAAAAACAGAAGTTGCAAAAGAGCTATCTTTACAGCTGGGAATCCATTTTGAAAGATTTGATATGAGTGAATATATGGAGGCTCATGCAATCTCAAGACTTATTGGAGCACCTGCTGGGTATGTTGGATTTGAACAAGGTGGACTTTTAACAGAAGCTATAAGAAAACATCCACATACAGTTTTATTACTTGATGAGATTGAAAAAGCCCATCTAGATTTAATGTCAATTTTGCTTCAAGTTATGGATAATGCAGAACTAACTGATAATAGTGGAAATAAAGCTGATTTTCAAAATGTTATATTAATAATGACTTCAAATCTTGGAGTTGCTGAAGCAAATGTTATGGGGTTTGCAAAAAATGAAAAACTAAATGAAGGAAAAGCTATAAACAAATTTTTTGCACCAGAGTTTAGAAATAGACTTGATGCAGTTGTTAGTTTTGATAGCTTAAGTTTAGATATTGTTTCAAAAGTTGTTGGTAAGTTTATAGAGGATTTGGAAAGACAACTAGAGAGCAAAAAAATAAAAATAGAGATTAGTAAAAAAGCTAAAGATGAGTTGGCAAATCTAGGTTACGATAAAACTATGGGTGCAAGACCTTTAAATAGAGTAATATCAGATAAAATAAAAAATCCATTGACAGATGAGATTTTATTTGGAAAGTTAAAAAAAGGTGGAGTTGTAAAAATAGATTATAAAGATGATTTTATTTTTACTTATATCAATTAAAAAGGAGTTTATTATGAGAATGTTTATTTTAACTTTTGTGTCGATGTTTTTATTTATATCTTGTTCAAGTGAAGATAAAAAAGATGTTAAAGAACTAGCAGTAAAAGAAGAAGTTGTTGCTCAAGAGGAGTTTGTTGATGAAAATGTAGAAGAGACAATATCTGAAAATATAATTGTAGTAGTAAAAGATGGTAAAACTTTATATAAATCTTGTAGTTCGTGTCATGGTTTAAAAGGTGATGCAAAAGCATTAGGTGTATCTAAACCAATTAATGATTATTCTAAAGAGGAGTTATTAACTATATTTAAAGGTTATAAAGATGGAACATATGGTGGAGAGTTTAAAACAATAATGAAAGCTCATATAGATGCAAAAAGTGAACAAGAGCTAGAGCTTTTAGCTGATTATATATCAATGATAAAAGAAAATTAATAAAAAATGTCCTAAAAATGGGCATTTTTCAACAAAATAGAAAGAATTCCAAAATTTAAGCCAAAGTTAAGCGCAAACCTCTTGACAAAGTAAGATTTTCCTATTATAATTCCCGTCCAATTTGACCAGTACGGTTTAAAATTAAGATCTTTAAAATTATGATTAGA
>Ga0265295_1000144_pt1 | contig 144516 bp, 135 predicted proteins | sample Munlansysbiofilm_FD_192503 | JGI IMG/M metagenome (GOLD analysis project Ga0265295, IMG submission 192503) | Leachate microbial communities from a municipal landfill in Southern Ontario, Canada - Methane capture system biofilm | ecosystem: Engineered > Solid waste > Landfill > Unclassified ... | reverse complement strand
GAGGCGTGGTTCAGAAAATTTCTTGCGTTGCCAAACGGAATTCCTTCTGCGGATACATTTCGAAGAGTCTTTGAAAGGATTGATCCCAAACAACTGAGAAAAGCCTTGGCTCAGTGGGCACAGACGCTTCGAAAATGCCTAGCGGGCAAGGTTGTCGCTATAAACGGAAAAACATTACGTGGCTCTTTTGATGCAACAAATGCTATTGCACCGCTGCATTCATTGAGTGCTTTTGCTACTGAAAGTAAACTGGTCCTTGGAGAATGCGCTGTTTCTGATAAAACAAATGAAATAACAAAAATTCCAGAACTCTTAGAATTTCTTGAAATTAAGGGAGCTATTGTAACCATAGATGCTATGGGGTGCCAGAAGAAAGTAACTGAGATTATAGTAAAAAAGAAAAAAGCAGACTATGTTTTGGCCCTCAAAAAGAATCATCGTGATTTACATAATGAAGTTGCTGCACTTTTCCGTATTGCAGAAGAACAAAGTGGTATAGAAAAGGATGCATGGAGTTATGTTGAAAAAGGACATGGACGCATAGAAACTCGCGAATGTACATGTATACTGGCAGGGCCATGGCTTGGTCATGTGATTGAAGGATGGACGAAACTGACCAGCGTTGCCAGGCTTGTTTCCACACGCGAGATTAAGGGCAAAACAACTACGAGCACGCGATATTATATTTCCAGTCTTCCTCCTGATGCACGAGAAATTAGCCGTGCAGTCCGCGAACACTGGCGCATTAAAAATACCTTACATTGGAGTCTGGATGTGGTCTTCAAAGAAGATTCTATTCGTATTAGAAAGGACAACTCACCGGAAAACCTGGCGATTATTCGAAGAATAGCATTTTCTCTGGCAAAAGAAAGGACTCCCCAAAAAATGACTACAAAAAGGGCGCAACTCAGATCTATCTTAAATCCGAAATTCGCCGAGGAACATTTCTTTAAAAATTAAGATACGCTCGCCCTGGGACGACCTAGAACAAAGAAGCCCAAAAAGCCTAGTTTTATTGACTTTTTGGACTTCTTTGGACCATATAGAATGATAAAATGGCGGAGGGTTAGGGATTCGAACTATATATATTAGCTATTTGAGTTATAATCATATCAGCTTAAAAAAAATAACAAAAATATAAATTTATATATACACATATATACACATATATACACATATATACACAAAATTTTGGGGTTTTAAAAATAAAGCAAAATAACCAATTAGTTCAAATAATTATACTAAGAGTTTAACCTGCTGTTTAAAATCCCCAAAAAACATTTTTTTAATTAGTACAGACATTAAAAAACTCTTAATTTTTACAGTATATTATAGACGAATTTGCGAATTTACGAAGTTTCAAAAAAGTCTAGCAGATAAAACAACCGAAATGGGCACCCATAAGAATGCAATAAAGCCACGAGAATGTTGTAAATCATTGCTCGTAAAGTTGTGGCTTATAAAATATTAACAACCAAACCGGAGCCTCAAATTTGACGGCTTGCTAGTCTCAAAATTCGTAATAACTTGGCTCGTCAAATGCCAATGCTTACAAAAAAGCAAAATTTTTGACAAAAAAAAATCATTAATACAGGCTGTTGCCGCCTTGGCTCAATTGGCAGAGCATCTGACTCGTAATCAGAGGATTGCCAGTTCAATTCCGGCAGTCTGCTCCATATATTACAAACGGTTACATATAAAAATAACATGTGATCTCCAGTCCTGTAAAAAAACACCTTTTCTAGCCTATTTAGAGCTTAGCAGCGAAAATCAAGCTTCCCATCCCTTGGGAGCGAAAGAATGAACGGGAACCGCTGCGGACATGATCCCCGTAATCCCAAACTCACTCCAGTCAACCCCATACGTAAGGGTAAAGGCGGCTTGCCGCGCATTTTATCCCTAGCAGCAGAACGCGCAAAAGTCTGGTACTTTCATCCTAAAAAATGCAAGCTTTTGCAAACACACCCACATAGGCAAACACGATCTGAACGGCGTGAAGCTTGCCAAATTGTCATTGAAACAATTCTTTCACACCTTGACCTTGTTTCCCTCTGCCTTGGCACTCCAACTATGGAAAATGGTTTTATCGATATTGATATGAAAAGCATAGTTAGAGATGCGGGCATAAGCCAGCGTCGCTGTGAGCGAGCTATTGCTTTATTAAAAAAAGCTGGTTTTTTGAAAGTCAAGCAGTCACGTACCATTAACGACCATGGTGACTATATCGGATTACGAGCCATACGGGTCATTCCAAGCCTCTTTTTTGATTTTTTGAATCTCGACCCCATGCTACAGCGAGAAAGAGCCAGAGCAACCCAAAAATTGCAACGTCGAGCCATGAAAGCAAAGCGCAAGATGACAGACTTCATGCGACGAATGACTAAAGGGCTTAGAAGTTCTTTTTCTGCCAAACCTCAATGCTCCAGAGCAGGGCAAGAAAAACGAGAGGAGCTTTCACGGCGTTGGAGTATGGCATGTATCAAATACATGCTGGCAGACCTTGATCCAGATGAATGGCGAAAACGAACAAATGCCGACCTTGGATTACCTGCCGACTTCAGCCCTGGACATTACGCATAACCAACTTGCGAAGGCTCACCTATCGGCTTTGTAGCAATTTTTACATCTTTCTAAGTGTATCCACTCCAGAAAAAGCAGTTTCCCACGCAAAGTATACCCATCAAAAAAAGCTCACCTGCCAGAATGTCCATACAGTAAAAAAATAAGTGTCGTATGGATAGGCTTTATCTGTCGCTCATAAATCAAGAGACAAGAAATTAAGAAAAAAGGAAGGAAGCCAATTTTTTCACAAGGTGGTGCCTTTAAGGGTACCCATAAAGTTGACTCGTTAGGAGTGCCTGACAACACGGCGCAACCAGTAATGAAAGTGCTATTTTATTGCTGAATTAGGGTAGCAGATTGTAGTGGACTTAACAGAGCCACGCTCAACAATAACTTCTGATTCATTATCTGTTTTGCTAAAAAAAATAACTGCATTTTTAGCAACAATCCCAGCTATGACTAGTCCTGGCGGATTATCTGGATATGTATCAAAAGCAAATCTTTCGGCAACAGCTTTATCAACTGTCCATGACTGGCCAAAATCACCAGATATAAATTCTTCTTGTGACATTCCTCGATAAATCTCAATTTCTGATTCAAGGTCTTCAACGTCTGAGCAGGGTGCATCTTCTTTCTTTATTGCTACTCTTGGGCCATCCCATTCAGCTTGTCGGAATCTATACAACTCAAAGACTCCACCTCTTTTAAAAAGCACTAGATAATTAAAAATATCATATAATTTGTTTAGTAGGTTTTCATCGTACCTATTAATTTTATTTTCCATAAAATTGTTAAATGCTTCTACAGTCATTTTTTCCAGAGCTGTTTCTCTAAAGAAATCAAGAAGAGTAGAAAATGATTTTGCTTTATCTCCATAGGAGGCCATAAGAGCAGATTCGTATTCTGCACCACATATTCGCATTTTAGATAACAAGCATTTAGTTTTTTTAGAAAATAGCAATCAGTATTCTCCAAATTTTGTAGTTTTTACATATCTTTTATTTAACAAGACATCGATCAAAAACTCAAGGTAGTTATATGTTTTTGTCCAAACCACCTTTCTAATGTGTTTAATGCACTTTGGCTCAATTTTTGAGTAAAAAGCAAAGACAGTCTACATTTTGGTCGGGAACAAGCTACGTAGAAAAGGTTACGATTTCTTTCGAAGGTATCTTGCTTTTTTGAAGGAATTTGAGCCATTGTTGCTAACTCTAACATTTCTCCAAAATTGTAGCGATTCCAGCCTCGGCCAATAACTACAAGGACGTTATCGAATTCCGCTCCCTTGACTCCATGCTTAGTTTCAAATGGCGAAAAACCGCTGTGATATGCATAGAGTGCCTTTATTTCTGAATACTGAATAGTGTGAAGTTTTTCGATTTCCAAAAGCGTATTTGGTAATGCTTCTCCACCTGACTGGTCAAATTCGCGAAGTTCGCGCTCTCGCTTTACAATGTTGTCAGGTAGCCTTGGACGTTTAATCTTTTCGAGATATTCAACGACTTGACCAACCGTGCCTTTATCGCGCAATGTTATAAGAGTGTTCATCGCATCGGCCCAAGCCTTTTTATCGCTATGCTTACGAATATTTGGTAAGCGACTCTTGAGAGCTTCGAACATGGCTCCAAATTTTCGTTCAGCATAAGCAGCGCAAGATGGTTCCAGTTCATCAATAAAAAACTCTATGTAGGGGTGGTCTTTGGCGGTGAAAGATTCAGCATATTGGAATAAGCTAGGCAGGCTCGGATATCCTTGTTCATTGGCTAATACGCGATGGGTTAACATTAAAATTTTAGTTGTTTCAGGTGCAAAGTCCCAACCATCTGTGACAAGTATTTCCTTTACTGACTCAAGTGCTTGATGTCCGACTTCGGGTGGCAAATCTCCGCCCCAATGAGCCCCTGTTTGCCGTTCACCCGCCCAGTCGTTCGTATGAAAGATTCGAACTTGCCCATTTGCCTTTGGGTCTACGACAAACTGCGGCAAATCTGGCCGCATACGATTCAAAACGTCAACAATAGCAGGAACGGAACGAAAATTGGCCTCTTTGCCTATTTCGTGTACGGCAGGGTGCTCCAATTTTCCGCATCCATTGCCATAAATTTTCTGCCAATGATCACCAAAAAAGCCAAAGAGTGGTGAATTCGGTTGACCGAGAAAATGTTTTTTTATTGCCTCAACCCAATCTGCATCTGTATCTTGGTATTCATCAATCAAAATTATCGGATACCGTTCAGCAACTAGACGGCGAAACTTAACATTTTCCATCAACTTAATTGTCAATGGCAAAACATCATTATGGTGTAAGTAAATATGTTGCTCGCGAATAGAACGGTGTCCGAGAGTATATTCGACGGCACGTTCGCCAAGGCCTTCGGCTTCTACTATCCGTTCTTGCCAATCTGGCATTTCAGTGAGTAATTCCCTTAGCTGTCTTTGAAATACACTAATTACCGACCAACAAAATGAGTGGTTTGTTTCACATAGCAATAAAGGGCTTCGGTCTGTACGGGCTAATATTTCGTCTTTGGCAACGTTGGTAAAGGTGATACAGGCAATCTTCTGCCCATGTCTCGGCATGCTTCGATGATAACGCTCAATAAGATATTGCAAGGCCTTTACAAGTGAATAAGTTTTTCCAGCACCAGCACCAGCCTCAAGCCGGAAGCTTTGGCCTTTGTCGAGACAGGTGTATACTCCTTCAAGTGCTTTTTGGCTTGCAAGTACGGCAGGACTTATCATTTCAGGCATCACCACCTCCTGTCGCAGGAGAGTTCGTTTGCACAGAGACTTCATCATCAGCGAGCCAACGTAGACCGTCTAAAAAATATTTTGGGGCACTCCAGTCGGTATCATTAATGGCATAATGGAGAGCGAAATCTGACTTTTTATATTTTGCCGCCACCTCTCTAGCCTCATCTTCAAGCGCAGTTGGCGTTGTGGATGTTAGCCCAAATTTTTGGGCATTGGCGAGGATAAAAGCATCTTCAAATGTTCGCCCACAAGAGCCAGCCTTTTGTTCCGGGCACTGGAAAGCAATTCGCAAGTTTCCATGAATCTTTTCAGTCTTTGTCTTTGCTTTGAGCTTATCCAGTGTTAACGGCTTGTCATCCATGAACCAAGCCTTGATGCAAGCATTACTTGTTGTGTTTCCTTTATGCACGGCACACGCACTTCCGCCAGACTCGATTACTGCATCTAAGTCAGTTACAATCAATGTGCGCAGTTCAAGAAATACCAGAAGATCAAAGAAAATATGGGCATAAGCACCGCCAACCTCCATGACGGTATTATACTGTGTGGTCAATTTTGGAATTGTTGGTTCCGCTTGTTCTAGTTTTTTTATGATAACGGGTAGAAGAACTCGTTCACTCAACCCTTCAACCAAAACTGCTTTATCGGCAAAAAAAAGGTCACAACGAGTCAATGTGAGGTACTGTTGGAGGAAGTGTCTGATTTCGTCTGGCTTGCCAGCCATACCCTCTCGTAGATCTTTAATTTTTGTATGCCGTAAATCTATTGGCTTGTTAGGAACGGCTACACTGAGAAAGTACCGGATGTTTTCAAAACCAGCTTCATTTGCAATATGTGAAGAGTGTGTTGATACCACAAACTGAACCGACCAGGAGCTGCCAGGGCTACCATCTTCACTTAACTGTTTGGCGATTTTACCCAACTGACGAATGAAGACCTCTTGCATTTGAGGGTGAAGGTGAGCTTCCGGTTCTTCTATAAAAATAATATGGATACCCGGCGAGGTTTGTTCCGCTCTATATGCCTTATAGAAGCCTACAAGTTGTAAAAGAATGAAGATAAGATTACGAACCCCGAGACCATTATAGGCTTCGGGCAGGGCAATCCCGCCATATCCGACATATCGAACTTTTGTAAAACTCGTGAGTAAGCGCCGAACGTCAAGAGTTGTTTCCGTTTTCAATTCTTGCCCACCTAGGCCTGGATAACCAAATGTTTTTAGAGCAGGGAGCAAACCCTTGATTTTTTCTCCAAAACCTTGATCCATCTGAGTTTGGATTTCCTGAACAGCTTCGCTCAAAGCATCTACAAGAAGTTTGTCTTGCTCGTCGGCCAACTCAGAGGACGCAGTAGAAAATAATCCTTCAAGAATTTTCGCAAGAACATCAGTTTCTTTAGACGTTACGTCATCAAGTCCGCGTTGAGCGTTGATGAAACCTGTTTTAACCAAATGCCGAAGATCTACGGATTTCATGACTCGCCTATTGGTGGAGTCGTTCGGGTCTTCCGCCCAAATTTTTACAGCAAAATATTTTGGAAGGCGCTCACGAATAAATTTGAAAAATGCTTGCGGATTTTCTGTGACTGCTTGATAGCTCGGTACCCCCTTAAAAAAATCCTTAAGAGCGCCATCTTTTAGTTCGTAACGAATTACAACCAAGGCTTCATTGCAGTTAGGATCGAGATCAACAATAAATGGAGCTAGTGTACCAAATTCAGCTTGCGCCAGATCATATCTAACTTGAAGACGTAATTCGATAGCAGGTAATAAATCGCGAACATCGGCCTCTTCTCCCTCACTCTGATAGGCATTGAGCGCGTTACAAAGACAATCATAGCTGGCATTGGAAAAATCTTCTAATTGGAATGCTGTGCTTGTATCTGTGAGTAACCGCCTCATTATTTCTGAGAGAGAAGTTTTGCCACTGTTATTCCGACCAACAATTAAAGTCGTGTCTTCTTCAAGAGCAAGCTCAACATCCATAAGGAGTCTAAAATTTTTAATTTTTACTTTATGGATATACATGTATTCTCCTGATTATTGTTACAGCCCTATTTTGTTGCCATAAATTCCGCTGCTGTTAGTATCTTTAGGATGTGTAATGCCAGAATCCAGAAAGTCCTTATCGCCAGTCAAAATATAATCAGCCCTTGCTGCTAATGTCGCCAGGCAAATTGGATGGTCATTCAAATCACGTAGTTTCTTTTCTCCTTCCTCACTTTCTGCTGTTTTATCCAGTGGTGTATCAATAATTTTAACTGAAAGGGTCCGCATAGAGAGAAAACGTTCAAAGTCTGAGATTTTATACGGAAACTTCCAGGTATAAACGCGGCGCATTTCGTCAATGGAATAGTCACAGACAATGGCGATGTGTGGAGGTATCACCGCCTTCATGTAAGCTAGTGCCGGCACGCTGTTTGGAAACAGTGCGGCGGAAATCAAAATATTGGTATCAATCAAGCACCGCATTACTCTTTTTCCTCAGACCGCATTTCCATAACAAGCACTGCAACATCTTCATCAGATCGCAAATCTGCTTTTTCCGCTTCGCCTTCCATCGAAGCTTGCAACATCTTCATGGCATAAACAGATGAGTTCATTATAATAACTTGATTATTTTGCTGGATCAGTGTGACGCGATCTCCTGTGGAAACACCCAGGGCATTCCGAATATCTTTGGGTAGCGTAATCTGTCCTTTTGCCATAACTTTGGCATTTTCGACAAGAATATTTTCCATAAAGCCTTACCTCCTACAAGTACAAAATCCCTATTTACCCTACAAGGAGGATAGGCATTACTGAGAAAAAATACAAGGCAAACCCATCTTTTTTATCACCCAATCTCCTTCGGATGCCAACTCTAATCGAATAGCAATGCACAAGCATATTTAGCCATACACAGATGGAGTGCAGCCATATTTTAGCATCGGTAAGTATAGGAAATAATGCATAAATATACTTAAGAATAAGTAACCATAATCTTTAGTTATGTATTTTTAAATCTTTCTGCATATGCTATTGTACTAGCATCTAAGAGGGCAGGACAAGGGAGGTAGGCCCACCTTTTTGGTAGTCCCCTCCCATCCTGCCCTGTGGGACGACTTATTCGCCTGTGGCTCAACGTATAAAACCAAAGAAATCCATGAAACAATATTGTGCGTTTATTTTTCTTTGTATTTTGATGCTTTTGTCAGGAGCTCAAGCACAAGAACTCCCAACGAAACTAATTGAAGCCATTGCTCGCCAAGAATCTGGGCTAAATCCCTTGGCCATTAACGTTAATGGCCAGTCCTTTTCCCCCAATACAAAAAAAGAAGCTGAAAATATTATCCACAAAGCTCAGGCAGCAGGAAATTCCTATGATGTTGGCCTAATGCAAATAAATTCCTGGTGGATAAACCATTACGGAATACCTGCTGAAAAATTGCTGGAACCAAACTTCAATATCTTGTGGGGAAAGAAAATCTTGGCTCAGGAAATTATGAGATACGGTCTAAATTGGCAGGCAGTAGGTAGATACCACTCTCCTAACATGGAACGTGGTCGTCACTATGCCTGGAGAGTTTACTACCAATTAGTAAAGCCAAAAGTTTTAGATATGCCAAAGGGAGAAATATATGCCGAGCAAAAAACTTGTTCTCAAGACCTACCTGTCTCCAGAGGAATTTGGAGAAATCCACAAATTGGCACGCCGGGCAGGGTTATCCCTTTCCACATTCAGCAAAAGGATTTGTCTGGGCTACACTGTGCCAAGCCTGGAACACCACGAAGCACGAATGGAACTACGTCGTCTCAAAGGTGACTTGGGTCGTCTTGGTGGGTTGGTTAAACAAGCTTTAGTCCATGGTGCAGATAGGCAGCTTGTGCATAAATTACTTAGAGAACTGGATTCTAGACAAAGAGAAGTACAAACAGCCATTCAACTTATTTGCCAATGATAAGTAAGAGAATATTCATCAAGGCAGCCCATGATAATTATGCTCGCCTTGCTGCCTACATTTCAAATCCAGGTCCAAGGGGTGAAAAAATCCTTTTCAACTGGAGTGCTGGATGTGTTGGTGGTGATAATTACCAAGAAAATATTGCTGAAGTCCTGGATGTGCAGGCGTTGAATACCCGTACCCAAAAATCAAAAACCTATCATCTTGTTGTTAGTTTTCGTCCTGAAGATGAAAGACAGCTCACTCCAAAAATATTTCAAGCAATCGAAGAAAAAATGGCTCAAGCCCTGGGCTACCAAGAGCATCAGCGACATTGCGGAGTTCATAAAGATACGGACAATATTCACATGCACGTTGCCTACAATATGATTCATCCTGAAAAATATACTCACCATAAAGCGTTTCGTGACTTTTGGATACGCAATAACCTATGTCGCGAACTGGAAAAAGAATATGGGCTCGTTGTTGATGTTAGCCAGACCAAAGACAAGAAATACTCCTTAAACGACAAGGCAGCTGTCATGGAAGCCCATAGTGGACAACAATCCTTTGAGACCTACGTCATGGCATATCGTGAAAAAATCGTAGAAGCCCTTGATTTTGCAGTTGACTGGCAGTCTTTCCATGAAGTTATTGCTGGCTATGGTCTGACCATCAAACCTCGTGGTAATGGGTTAATTATTAAAGACCGCCATAGTAAATATGCCATAAAGGCTAGTACATTGGACAGAAGCTTATCCATGATGAAGCTTGAGATGTTGTTTGGTCCATACCAGGTGCCTAAAGGCTTGGACAAAATTCCAGAGATTAAGGGATATACAAAAAAACCGCTGCACCGTTCACCAGAACGTGGTCAACTTTTTACAGAATATAAAAATACTATTGAGGTGCGCAAAATGCGCTTACAAAAGATGAAAGAGCAAGAAGACATCCTCCTAGCTTCTATCAAAGCCAAATGGGATGACAAACGCCAAGAGCTGGAACGAAAAAATATTGCCAAGAAAAATTTATATCGTCTCCTGCAACTAGGGCGAAAACATGAGGCCGAAGATCGTGCCAAAGCCAGACTCTCTTTCCAAGAATCTCGCAACTCTGTACGCCAGGATATTCCCTTCACTTCTTGGAATGGATTTTTACAACACAAGGCAGAGCAAGGAAATGACATTGCCTTAGCCATACTCCGATCCCGAAAACAAACTTTTCCACAGGAACAACCTCCCCACTCACCTCTTGATTGGTTACATCAAACGCAAAGGCGAGCCCAATATGCTTCCAAAGAACGTGCTCTCTTGGAAAAAAATGGTATCAGCACTCAAGGCAAAAAACGATTGCTGTCTGTATTACGCATGGAACAAACAACCCAAAACTTCCAATATTATATAGATCGTAAGGGCGCAGTTATTTTCACTTTAAAAGACGGGAGCACTATCCGGGACAATGGACAGGAAATTATTTTTACTGCCCAAAGTCCTATAGCTCAGCAGATTGCTCTGAACTACGCTCAAAAGAAATGGGGTAAAAAGGCTTTACTTGAAGACAATACAATCACAAGAGCAAAGTCCTTGAACAGAGGACAAAGTGTAACCCGATAAAATTTGTGGTGCTTAAATTGTAGTAGTTCAGACTTGATCTGACACTCGGCTCCGTTTTGATGTTTCCGTTTGTCCGATTAGTTGAGTTGTCCGACCTTTTCCTTCCAGATTTGTTTTCCGTCAAGGAGTGTCTGTAGTGGTGTTCTGCCGCAGCACTTTTTCCCTTGATGGGTCCGCTCGTTATTGTAATGCTCCAGCCAAGCATCCAGGTCGGCCTGTAATTCTTCTAGAGAATGGTACAGTTTACGCCGGAAGGCAACCTGGTAAAATTCGTGCAAGATGGTTTTGTGGAAACGTTCACAAATGCCGTTTGTCTGCGGATGCCGCGCTTTTGTCTTGGTGTGTTCTATGCCGTTTATACCCAGATAAAGCTGATAATCGTGTGTTTCCAACTTGCCGCAGTACTCCGTACCTCTGTCCGTCAGAATACGGATAATGCCCATTCCCTGTGAAGCGAAGAAAGGCAAGGCACGATCGTTGAGCAAGTCGGCTCCAGTGATGGGCGTCTTGGTGGTGTAGAGTTTGGCCGTAGCCCATTTAGAGTATGTATCCACGAAGGTTTGCTGGTAAATACGGCCCACACCCTTGATGGTGCCGACGTAGAAGGTGTCCTGACTGCTGAGATAGCCGGGATGGTGAGTTTCAATTTCTCCGTGGGCTTCGTCGTCGTGTTTTTTGCGTTCCAGTGCCTGCACCTGGGCTTCGGTTAGTACTATCCCTTCATCGGCGGATTTCTTTTCCAGGGCAATCAGACGCTGTTTCATTGAAGCGAGGTTGTGCCGTAGCCAGACGGAGCGCACACCTGACGGCGAGATGAATACACCTTCTTTGCGCAGTTCGTTACTTGCCCGTACCTGTCCGTGAGCGGGGAAAGCTATCGCAAAGTCTATAACAGCCTGCTCTGTGGCTTCTTCCACGCGATTTTTTACATTTGGCTTTCTGCGGCTAACCTCAAACAGTGCTTCAACGCCTCCAGCATCTCGCGCTGCTTGATACCGATAGAAGGTATCTCGTGAGAAGCCCAGGATCCGACAGGCTTTGGAGACATTGCCGAGTTCGGCAGCAAGGTTGAGAAGTCCGGTCTTGTGCTTGATGACGTTTTGATTGAAACTTTCCATGGGGAAACTCCGTGGGCATGGTGCCCGGTTTGATGGTTCGTTTGCACTTCCATCAAAACGGAGTCCCCCCTTTTCTTCAAGGGGCAACTGTCAGATCAAATCGCGACTACCTCACTTTGAATCAGTATAGAAATATGCAGTTCCATCCATATGCGTTTGATATCATTATTTGAGGATTTTAACAAAAGGGGCTGTCCTAGATAACTAGTTTAATTTTTCTTTAACCATTTGTTTTAACATTGATAATTGTTCTTTTGGGTCACTGTGATTAAATCGCCATTCACATTCCTTTAAAAAGAGATGAAAATGCTCTTTGGGGACACCGTTAAACTTACGAAGATGGCGTTTCGCTTGGTTCCAAAAGTTTTCTATACCATTAATGTGATTAAATTTGTCCGCAAATAATTCACTGTGGTTGATGCGATAATGCTTGAATTCGCTTACATCTAGAGCATTGTAACCACGAAATGAGTCTGTGTAGACAATACTGTCTGGGCATACTTTTTCCCGTATAAGAGGCAACAATGTTTCACTTTTGGCATTTGAAATTATCACTGTGTAGACCTTGCCATTGCGTTTCAGTAAGCCAAATACGGGAATTTTGCCTGCTGCACCTCGTCCTCTTTTACCCTTGCGAGTTCCGCCGAAGTAAGACTCATCTACTTCTATTTCACCAGAAAATATTTCTAAATGTTCGCTGCTGTCATAGATTAATTGCCTCAAACGAAGGAAATAATAACTGGCTGTCGTTTTGTTAACTCCTACTAAAGCTGAAGCAGTGCGAGCAGTTGCACCTGCCACAAATAGTTCGATGAGCCTATTTTGTTTGTATGAGCTTAAACGACTTTTCCTCATGGGAGCATCCTAGAATATTTTACTTATCTAGGACAGCCCCTAACAATAAAATCACGTTGAACGGCAACGACATGAATGACTCATGACTGGTGCCAATAAAAAATACGCCCAAGCTGCTGCGCACAGCAAGGCACTTACATCAGCATACCGCATGGCGTATGCATTTGATGCCTTTTGTGTACAGCGTTTCAAGACGCGGGATTGGCCTGCGGCTTCTTGGGCGGATCTTGACTGTCGTCCTATGGAGTAAAGATGGCAAAACTTGTGGTATGCACGCCATATGCGGCCTGCTCCAATTCTCAAGGAGTTTGGAAATGGCAAAACAGACACAGAAAGATATGGCGTTGGCAGAAGTTGAAGCCAAGGCTCAAGAGTTTTTCAACCTGAGTCTTAAATATTGCGAAGAGGAGACGTGGCGTAACATGTTACCTCACCCACACTCGGTTCAGCCAAGGGAAACCGCTCTCTCCATCGCTGTGGTATCCGTCCATGAAAGTATTAAAACCTTTCTGGCTATAGCGCGGATAGAATCTGAATAACAACTCAACCCGGCGCTTGCGGAAACGTGAGCGCCATTTCTTGGTCGGTTTTACTTGCCCAGCAAATATTTAATATATTTCTCTTTTAATATTAGATTGTTGCATAAAAACATACAAAATGATATATGTAGTTATCAACTAAGGGGTGTCCTTGTTTTTACAAGGGCTGAGATAGGGATATTCCCAGACCCTTTGAACCTGATGCAGCTCATACTGCCGTAGGGATAGTTGTCTCCGACACCTTGAATCACGCACCGAATAGAATTGGTGCCTCTCTGCCTTCAAGCAAGTCGTCAGACTTTCCTGCCATATGGGCGCATCCTTAAGAAGGATGTACCATGTCTATTTTTGCTCAAAATGCCGCATTGTCTCAAGTGTTTGCTGAACACGGAAAATCGCTCGCACAGGAAGAAGGGCTTTGTCTTGATGATGTCAAAGCCGCCATCGAAACTGGAAAGATGGTTTTGCTTGGCAATCCTTGCCACCCTCATCTTCGCCCAATTCTTGTGGGACAACCCGCAAAAGTCAAGGTGAACGCCAACATAGGCACGTCTCCCCTGCGCAACAACCCTGATGAAGAGCTGGAGAAGCTGTCCATTGCTATTGCCGCCGGAGCGGACACGGTCATGGATCTTTCCATTGCCGGAAACCTCGCAGAGATTCGTAAAACCATGCTTGCCGCTTGCCCCGTTCCCATTGGGACTGTTCCTCTCTATGCCATAGTGCAACGCTATATTGATGCTGGCAAAGACCCTGCGGGAATTGCTTCGAAAGAAATTTTTGAAGAAATCGAAAGGCAAGGCGAACAAGGCGTTGACTTCATGACTGTACACTGCGGTATCACAGAGCGTGCAGCGACCTGGGCATCTGAATCAGGTGGTCGTACCATGGGAATTGTTTCTCGTGGTGGTTCCATCCTGGCTCGCTGGATGCGAACCAACAAGAAGGAGAATCCTTTTTTGACCGGATATGACCGGATTGTAAAAATTTCCCGCCAATATAACATGACGCTCTCTCTTGGTGACGGATTGCGCCCAGGAGCAGGCTCAGACGCTGGAGATTCTGCCCAATGGGATGAGGTTATCATGCTCTCTCGTCTTGCACAGCAGGGACAAGAAGCCGGAGTACAGTGCATGATTGAAGGGCCAGGGCATGTTTGTTTGCATGAAGTTGAAGCGCAGATCAGAAGTATTAAATCCGTCTGTAAAGGTACACCGCTGTATGTTCTCGGGCCATTGGTGATAGATTCATGTCCAGGTTATGACCATATTGCAGGCGCTATTGGTGGAGCCGTGGCTGTCCGCGCGGGAGTAGATTTTCTTTGCTATCTTACCCCTGCGGAACACCTGACTTTGCCGAGTAAAGAAGATGTACGCGCTGGTGTGATGGCTTCTCGTATTGCAGCGCAAGCTGGTGAAACTGCATTGGGGCACCCACAGGCAATAGCACGTGAAAACGCCATGTCATTAGCTCGCAAAAATCTTGACTGGAAAGGTATGCAAAAAGCCGCTCTTGATTCTGAAGTGATTTGCTCCAAGCGTGCTGAACATGCGCAGGAAGAGGTGTGCGCTATGTGTGGTGAATTTTGTGCTGTAAAAATGCTACGGTAATATGATTCAAAGTTATTTTCTTGAGGTTTACTATGAGTGAAAAATATCAAAGACCTGTTCCAGCCACTATTGGCGTTCTATTTAAAGAAGAATATGTTTTGCTGGTAAGGCGCAAAAACCCTCCTGATGCTGGCAAATGGGGATTTCCTGGTGGAAAAATAGAATGGGGTGAAACTATTACCGATGCGGCTGTGCGAGAAATATTGGAAGAAACCAATGTCACCGCAAAAGCAAGAAAAATCGTAACCGCTGTTGATTGCTTTGATTTTGAGTCCAACGAAATTCCCAAGCGGCACTTCATTCTTATTGCAGTCTTGTGTGACTGGATTTCTGGTGAACCTGTTGCAGGTGATGATGCTATGGAGGCCAAGTGGTTTTCTCAAGAGGAATGGACTCAGGCAGATCTGGCTTTGAGCCTCAATGTTCGTGAAGTAATTCAGCTTGGACAAAGCGCCTTTGATTCGCATAGTCTTGTAAAATAAGTGTATTTTCAACAATCGAGCACGTAGAAAACAAATTGCCCTAACTATGGCGCCTCTTTTTTCATGCGTTGAGCGAAGCGAATAAGCCAGCCCCGTAGGGCAGGACGGGAGGAGCACCAAAAAGGTGGGCCTCCCGTCCTGCCCTACGGGGTTAAGAGTGCTTATTCGCCCTGGCGGGCTCAACTCTCAAAAATGACACGCCAAACGAAAATGTCCAAAAATATTATGCGCAATAAAAATACATGCAAATATAAATTACTTATAATAAGCTGTTTTTTATATTCAAATATAAAACAAAGACAATGCAATATTTTTTTGTCCAATTATGTCCAACTTTATTGACTTTTTATTTAATATAAGCAATACTGCTGCCAATACACACCAAACAGCAAGGCAAAACATGAAATCAAGCTTAATAATCAAACTAATAGAGGCTCATAGTAGCGGCAGCGAGGACGCCTTCAAAAAGGCACTACAGGATTTAGCAGGGGACGAAGAGCGTAAAGGCAACGTTTCGCTATCGACGGCACTAAGAAATGCTTACTCACATGAAAAACAATCAAATTGTCTTTTGCCCTCAAGTCCATTAGCCGAAATGTTATTTTCAACACAAAGCGCCGCACAGACTCCGAGGGATAAGGACAGTACCCTTGAATTGTTAGAAATCTTAGAATCTAAAGTTCCTCTTTCTGACGTTGCCCTGCCTGCAAAGACCCGTGAAGCGCTTGTGCAAATAATTGAGGAACAGAAGGATGCAAAGAACCTAATTAGCAAAGGAGTCGTGCCAACAAATCGCGTTTTGTTGTGCGGTCCTCCTGGATGCGGAAAAACTTTAACAGCGAATGCTCTGGCAAGAGAGATCAACATCCCTGTGGCCTATGTTAAACTCGATGGGTTAGTCTCTTCTTATTTAGGACAAACAGGCACAAACATACGTAAAATATTTGAGTACGTAAAAAATAAACGGATAATGCTTTTCCTTGATGAATTTGATGCTATTGCCAAAAAACGAGACGATGCCCATGAGCTTGGAGAATTGAAAAGGGTAGTTACTACGTTACTTCAAAACATGGATTTAATGACTGGAAATGTTTTTTTGGCTGCAGCTACCAACCATCATCATTTACTTGACCCTGCTATATGGCGAAGATTTAACTCTTCTATTTTTTTAGATTTACCATGTGAAGAGCAGAGAAAAGAAATTATAGATAAATTTTTGGGTGATGTGCTTAAAGACTATCAGCTAGACATTAAAACTCTTATAACTCTCACAGAGGGAACAAGTGGAGCACAAATAAATAATTTCCTCCAATCGTTAGCAAAACACTGCATTATGAATAGCCATATAAATTCGATAGAGAAGAAAGATATAATAAGCGTGTGGATAAAACAATCTACATTACTTATGGGTGAAGATACAGACGCGTACACTCGCGCACTTAAAAAGTTGAATAAAAATGGGATACCAATGCGGATTTTAGAAGAAATAACTGGCATTTCTAAATCCACCCTTAGTTACCGTTTTAAAGGAGATAATATTTGATGGATAAAAAAAATCATCTCTGGATACCTGATGAAGAAGTAATTCGGCTTGATAAAAAATTGACGGCTAGGACAAAACCACGAAATATTGCTTTTGCGGAGCATGGTACTAAACTCAGTAAAGGCCTACAGTCAATCAAGCAATCTTTTGATTCTATTGCTGCCGTAAACTCATTGGCAGACTCTGATCTACTCATATTTAGTGTAGAATTGCCTGATGGAGTGAAAGTAAAAGACAAAAGTGAATTATTTACATCGAACGGCATGACTGTGAAAGCAGTAAAAAGCATGGAAAAAGCTATCGTTGCATCGACAAAAGGCCAATTCCAAGCTTTAAAACAGCGTGTTGATGCATATACACAAAATGGGTCAGGAAAAACACATTTTGATTATATTCTTGATTTAAAACCATATATTGGAACAGAGAAAAATTCTAACCAACTTAATAAAACCCTGTGTTTAGAAGATGTGCCTGAAAAACTTGATTTACAGCTAATGTTAATTCCAAACCTTGGAAGCGATATCTATAGCCCTGCAATAGGAAGGTTACTTAAACGAATTCAACTAGAGGGCGGAGAGCTCCAAGATGACGTATACTATCTTTCAGACAATACCCCCGTCATTCGGGCAATAATTTCACCTTCCTCTCTATCTAGCTATGAAAATGACCCTGCTATCTATAGGATTGAAGAAACTGATTTTTTTAGCGTAGACGCCACTCAAGATGAGGCGATAAAATTGAACTCGCTCCAAATAACACAAGACATCGAGTTCGAATCTCTCCCAATCGTTGTTATCCTTGATTCAGGCGTTATCTTTCCTACGGAATGGTCTTCACTTATTGTAGACCACTGGCTTGCTCCGGGTTCATCAGGGGGAGATGCCGAGCATGGGACAAAAGTAGCAAGCAATGCTGCATTCAGATATATAGCTCACCAACAATATGCGACATCATTAACTCCTCGAGCAAGAATTATAGACTGCAATATTCTTGATGGTAATGTTCCCGCAAATATTTTCATACGGCGTATACAAAGTGCTGTTGATGCTTTTTCTCGTTTAGCAAAAGTGTATAATCTGTCTGCTAATGCAACTATCCCAATTGAAGGGGATGAAATGAGTATTGTTGGCTATGAATTAGACGCCTTGCAACTAAAAAAAGGGATCCAAATTATTATTTCTGCAGGTAATCATGGCCTCTGGAGAACAGAAACCAACCTGGAAGATATCCTTGATGACGATGACTCTAGGGTTTCTGCACCAGCGGACTCCATGTTATCAATTGTTGTGGGCTCAATAGTTGGGAACGATCATGAAAATAGCATCTCATCAAAAAATGAAATTGCTCCATATAGTCGAAGAGGGCCTGGTTTTACTGGTTTTTCGAAACCAGATTTGGCAACATACGCCGGGACAATAATATCCAATGGAGCAACATCCTTTGTCCCTCCAGACCCTTTTTCTCTGGTGATGTCAAAAAAAGGAAATCTTGTAGCTGAGGCCGGAACAAGTTTTGCGGCTCCTATAATTTCTGGCGACTATGCAGAATTGCTGAGTATCGTCCCTCAGCAAGATACTTTGCTCGCTAAAGCTTTACTGTACCACAACGCAATGCCCATGTGGGACGAAGAAAATATAACTGATGAAGAACTAGTTTTTGCCCATAACGTTTACGGGCGCGGGATTCCAAACCTAGATAGTTGCAAATTTTCTTCTCCTGGAAAAGTTACTTTTGTTAGGACTGGTTATTTAAACCGAGTTACTAAAGAACGAGTGACAATTTATATGCCTTCTGTTTTGGCGGCTCAATCAGGCAGGAATATTGCTAAAGTCTCTGTTACGTGCATGTCAATGCCATCAGTAGATAGAACAAAGGGGACTGAATATCTCGGAGCTTATGTGCGCGCCTCATTGAAAAAAGCTAGCTCTGACGGAGTAACGCTAAAGCCTGTTCAACCAGAGCTTAAAGAAGGAAGGCTAAAATGGGACGTTTGCCAGCAGTTTAGTAAACAATTCTCTCAGTTCAACGCAGGTGACTGGCAAATTTGGCTTGAAGTCTTCTCTCGTTGGGATGCGCAAGACAATGATGTACCCTATGCTCTTATTGTTACGATTGAAGATGTGAGCGGAACATTGGATATTTACAGTGAAATTGAAGCACAAAATAGGTATAGAGCCATGAATGCAGTACGCCTCATGGTAACAAACTAATAGGCTTCATTTGCTGTTTTACTTTTTAACCGGAATGTTTACGGCATGTATACATTCCGGTTAGCTGGTCTACAAAGTAATGATAAAAACCTTAGTGCCCTATTCTATACTCGCCGTATCAATTCCCGAATTTCCTCCACCTTCCAGACGGTCGTACGAGGCCCCAGCTTCACCCACTGCGGATACTTGCCGTCTTTCACCCCTTGCCACCATGCCGAGGCGCTGATGCCAAGGGCGTGCAGAATTTGACGCAAACGCACAAACCCCTCCTTCGGCAGTGGAAGCGGTGTTTTATTCTGTCTCGCCATAATCATTCTCCTGTTGATTGTTGGCGAGCCTTGTCGCGCAGTGTGTCCAAGTAATCGGCCCATTCAGCCATCATACGACGGCGCTCCGGCAGATACTCCGCATAGTTGTATGCAGCTCGGACGCTGTTACGTTCACCGTGGGCCAGTTGGCGTTCTATCCAATCCCGGTTGTAGCCGAGTTCATTCAACATGGTGGAGGCCATTGCACGGAATCCATGTTGTGTCATTTCATCTTTGGAGTATCCCGCCGCCCGAAGGGCGCGGACAAGGCTGATTCGGTTCATGGGGGTATCTTTTTCCGTATTGCCTCTGGCTGGGAAAACATATCGCCCCTGACCAGAAAGCTTCTGTACCTCCTGCAAGATTTCCACCGCCTGACGCGCCAGAGGAATGATGTGCAGTTGCCGCATCTTCATTCTTTCCGCAGGAATGCGCCACTCATTCGTTTCAAAGTCGATTTCCTGCCATTGCGCCAGGGCGAGTTCTCCAGGACGGACAAAAACCAACGGCGAAAGTCGCAAGGCGCAGCGCACAGTAAAAGTTCCTTTGTAGCCGTCCAAGGCCACCAGGAGCTTGCCTATGGCCTTTGGTTCCTTTACCGCCGCGAAATGCCTGCTGTAGTCCATAGGGGTCAACGCGCCGCGCAGGTCGGCGGCAACGTCGCGTTCCGCTCGGCCCGTGGCGATGGCGTAGCGGAAAATGCGCCCGCATTCGTTCAGGGCCATATGCGCCATAAAGCCCGCGCCTTTATCTTCGGCTCGGCGTAAAGCTTCCAGCAACTCCGGGGCAGTAACGCTTCTGATTGGACGTTTGCCGATGGCCGGGAACACATATTTTTCCATGCGGCGCAGGATGTGATTCTTGTATGCCGCCGTCCAGCGAACCGAATGCTTTTCCAGCCACTCCAGGCCGATTGCCTGAAAAGAGTTTTTGGCGGAAATGGCTGCAACCGCTTTGGCTTCCTGTTTGGCGGTGCTGGGGTCTATGTTGTCCAGCAACAGCTTTTTGGCTGCATCCCGGCGCTCCCGCGCTTCTTTCAAGCTGACGGCGGGATACGGCCCGATAACCAGCAGTTTTTGCTTGCCCATGAACCTGTAGCCCATGCGCCAGGACTTGCCGCCTTGTGGAGTGATGTACAAAAACAACCCGCCGCCGTCCGAGTGCTTTTGTACTTTTCCGTTTCCCTGCTTGCGCTTTGCAAAGGTATCTGTCAATTTCATGGTTCACCTCCATTGGTAAAATCTTCATAATTTCAGCTATGTTCTGGCTATGCAAAGGCCAAAACCGTACCAGCAGATATACCAGCAATCGACACGCATTTTACCGGATTTCACTGGCACTGTACCCGGTCAAAATATCCGATAATAGTTTGATACAACTGGATAAATATCTCTTAAAAGACTGTCGGAAATCAAACGTAACATTCTCTGCCTTATTAAGCATTTCTCTGGCTGAACTGGCGATAAAAACATGAGCCTTGTCACCACCCCCGGCATGGGGAAAGACTTCTTGAAGTAATTTTTCATGATCTGTGCCCACCATCTCTTTGAATAATTCATGGATGCTTTGACCCTCATCAGCCAACATACAAGCCAGGTCATAAAGTGTGGCTGTTCGTTTTTGAAAGTGGCGAATCATAATGCAACAATGCAAAATCGCCCCACCAAGCATGGCAAAGGCAGCCTTATTCCAATGGTCTTCAAGCCCTTTGCCATGGGGATCCACCAACATGGTGGCCATATTCTGGACATCAGGTATGGCCATCAAAGTGTCTAAACGGATTTCTTCCAAAGGATTAAAAGCAGCCGAGGCTCCAGAAGGATCAGCGGGGTCAAAGCGCAAGGTCATGTGCCCTTGTGACTTGCGCCATCCGGATGTGAGAGCCCAGTTTTCCCCTTTAATATCAAGGACAATACTTGATCCCTCCCAAGCCAAAAGTGTCGGTAAAATTAGCCCGACCCCTTTTCCAGACCTCGTTGGGGCAAAGACCATAATATGTTCTGGACCATTATGCCGAAGGTATAGCTGAGCTTCTTTGGGCTGTGCTCTAAGTAGGCGCAGACAAAGGCCAAGTCCTGAATGTTTTTTAATCCAGCCACCAACATAAACCCCTTGCCCACCAAAATAGCCCATGCCTGTAATTTCTTTTTCTGTAGCCCACCTAGCAGAACCGTGTAGGCTGGCATTGGACCGGAGTTTTTTGTTAAAATAGAGCCAAAAACCAATGACCAAAAATTGGGGCATTAAAAAAAGTACCTGACTGTGAGTTATTGCCAGCTCAATAAATCCATGGGGATCATGTGTTGAAAACTGAGTCTGCCAAGATAGTGCGGACCAGGGCGCGTACCAGGGAAAACCAAAAGCAAGACCTAAGGGCTGGCCAAGAGATGGGTGATAGTGAAAAAAATGGGCAATACGTTGAGTGGCCAGGGTCATGCTGCCCAGACCAAGAAGCAGCATAAAAGGCAAATATAGCCAACGAGATGAGATTTTAGGAGACTTTTCCTCTAATCCATATTCTCTGTTTTTTGCACACACGGCCTTCTCTTGGTAAGGCCGTCATGCAGCGCGAGGTTGGGAAGCAAAGTCCGCAGGAAAGAGATGTTGTTTCAGGTTAATTGTGGCGAGACTCTTGACAATGACACCATTAATAGACACCATTTGACATGAACAACAGACATCGGAAAACCCTTGCAGCTATTTTTTCTAACCCAACACCGAAATCTCTTGTGTGGGCTGATATTGAAGCACTTTTTTTAGCAATCGGCTGTGAAGTCCTCGAAGGAGCTGGCTCCCGTGTCGCATTTATACGTGATGACCAAAAAGCGGACTTCCACAGACCGCATCCCGGCAAGGAGGCCAAGCCGTACCAAGTCCGAGACGCAAAAGATTTTCTGAGCAACTTAGGAGTAACACCATGAACACTACAGACAACTCTATGACATACAAGGGCTATACAACTGTTATCAAGTTTAGTGCCGAAGACGACTGCCTCATTGGTCATTTGATCGGCATTAATGATATTGTCGGTTTTCACGGAGATTCTGTTGAAGAAATCCGCAAGGCTTTTGAAGAAGCTGTAGACTTTTACATCGAAAGCTGCGCCAAGGCCGGACGTAAGCCGAATAAACCCTATTCCGGGCGTGTTACCTTGCGTCTGCCCCCTGAACTGCATGCAAAACTTGCAGTTCAAGCCAAAGCCAGCGGGAGTAGCCTGAACAACTGGATGGTCAGAGCCTTGGATACTGTGACACAGCAACAACATCTGTGACACTGATACCGCAATTAATTTCTGCGATTCAACCGGAAAGTGTGTTAAACAAAAATTAAGCGGTCTACACACTTTCTACCTCTTCTTATTGTACGGTTTTTGAAAAACCATATCCTTGGTCACTATAACATTAAATTGATAGCCAGGCCGAATTTCCAGGGTCGGCTTAATATTGAGATTCTTTTGTAAGAGCTGAAGCGTTGTTTGCCCTAATTGGGCAGCAAGGGCAGAGCCCATTTCATCTTGCAATGTGGGCTTGTCACTATTTCCACTCTCTCCACTTAAGGTATCCATAGTATAGACCATGCCCCCGGAAATCATACTCATGAGTATGGCTGAGCCAAAAATCCGCAAATAATGATTATCGACCTTGTCAGCATATCCGGCATAACCACTTAAGTCAGATCCAGGCATAGCCCCAAGGGTAATGGCTGAACCATCAGGAAATACAATGCGGTTCCAGGCCACAAGCACTCTTTCTTGGCCATAAATCACACGGGAATCATACACTCCAAAAAGCTTTGCGCCTTGAGGAAGCAACAAGTAGCGTCCCGTTGCCGAGTCAAAAACATTTTGTGAAACTTGAGCTATAATATTCCCAGGTAAGTCTGAATTAATTCCTGTGATCATAATACCTGGAATAACGGATCCTGTTTTTACTTCAAAGGGATAGCCAGCTGTTCTTACGTGGGGTAAAATCCAACTTGTATCTTTTTCTGCTCGATTAAAAAAAGCTTCCTTGTCCTTGTCTGCTGCTGGATCGTAGCCATCTTCACGCATGGCCGAAATATCATTGCCCATATCTCTTATATTTGGATTTGGGTCAGCGTTTTGCCCTGAATCAAGATGATAACCCCTGGCCTGTTCATTACCTGAACTATCCAATATTTTTTTCACACCCAAAGGGGCTGAAAGGGCTGTTAGCTCAGCCTGGGCTTTCATGCGTCGCAGATTTTCCAATTCCTGATTGTAGGTATCAGATTGAGATTTTTCTGAATGGACCACAATAAGTGGTTCATGTTGGGTACTATTTGTCCTTGGTATCTCAGGCTGGACCACAGCAGGAGTTCCGGCAGGAGGTGCCAGGGCTAGTCCTTTACCTTCACCCATAAGGAGTGGTTTTTCTTCCTCCTGGATATCCACCTTGGGAGTTCCGCCCTGGTCTTCGTCCTGATTATGAGCAATATTTACACTATAAATAAGTACACCCAAGAGAAACACTCCAACCAACAGTACAGCATAAAAAGGCCACTTACTCAGGCGAATGGCATTAACTTTCTTTATTGGCTCCAAACTATTGGGAGTTGCGTCAGCCATGTTTCTCCCTGCTTTGCTCGGATTGTTCGTCCTCCACTCCCCTTCGACTCTGACCAGCTACTGGCTGGCCTGTTTTGGTATACACCCTGGCAATGGACTGATTGCCCTTTTCAAAATCTGAAATACGTAGTTCCAGATACCAGGCATTTTTCTCGCCATCTTCAAAAAGAATATCCAAAGCATAAGCCACAACCAAGGCATTTGCCTGGTCTTCTAAAACCAAGGTAAAACCTTTGGCACGTAAACTGTTTTCAAATATCTGAGTAAAAATATTGCTAGCGGCTTGTGCTGAAACAAGGTGAATTCTGGTATGTCCTGGTGGATAGAGAGTTGTAAGACAGTTAACGGCATCCAATGCAATAGATGACACAGCATCACTTTCTGGCAAAGGCCCACAATAGGAACCAAAGTTGCCACGAGAAGCGCAGCCAGAAACAAATACTATAACAAGTAACAAAGAAAAAATGGAATTACGCATCAAATTTTCCTCCGCACAATTTCCACTTTTTCCTGATGACTGCCCACACCAGCTACCAAGGCAATATGTTCAAAAAGTCCGTCTACTACCAAAGCCGTATCTTTTACCCGGTAGTTAACCAGCAAATCACGTTTACCTTTACGCACCAGTAAAACAGGCATTTCACCAGAGGCTGTTTTGGTTGGTAAACGAATAATAGTTTGTTGTCCGTCATCATAGACTCGCTCTGGTTTCCAAGAGGCCTTGCCCCGTACTTCATAGTTAAAATTAAGTCCGGACAAATCTGTGTACTGACCATCCACAAGGGTTGAACTCCATTCCTGTTCTTTGGCTTTTTGGGCTTGTTGGGCCACGCTGGTTCGCTTCAAAATGTCAGAATATAAAAAACCAACATAAGGCGTGTAGCCTGTGCGTTGCGAAACTAACCGCAAATGATAGACACGACGATTGGTGGTAATAACTGAAGAACTTTCAAGACCAGAGTCCACGGGTTTAATAAACAAATGAACCTTGGCCTCAGTACCAGCACCTACAATTCCTGATTCCACCATCCACCGTGCAGAATCACCGACCACAATTTCATGGACAACTTCTCCTGCCTCAAGTTCCACATCTGAAACCTGCATAGGGCTACCTATTATTGTAGGTAGACTTGCACCATGAACATATAAAACCTTGCCTCCAGAAGCCAAAATTGGATCAATATCTTCTTGTGCCCAGGCCTTGGACAAATCCAAAGCCTTTTCCTCTTTAGAGCTAAGAGCCACAACTTTCGAACTTAAAAAGTCTATTTCTGGTATGCTGAACATATCCTCCATGTCTTCAAGAGGCATTGGATACCCTTCCGGAATCTCCTGGGCGGCTAAAGAAAAACTCGTACACAAAGTACAAATCAAAACCATTGGCAGTATTTTTTTCATGCACATCTCATTATTCCTTTTGAGTAAGGGACAGCTGCCCACCCACAACTTTTCCAGCTGATAAGGCTGTAATATATACGCCACCAGGATTACGAAGAAGAACAGCATCTGCGGTTGGAGGATTGACCTGAATGGTCACCGTGGCTTCATAGGTATGAGAGTCAAGTAATACACCAGCATGACTGCGAATTATTTCTTGCCACTCCACACGGTAGGAATCAGAGCTCACAGGCAGAGGTAAACCCTTTATTTCCACATGGACCAGCTTACCTGACTTGGCAATCTCGTATGGATTATTTACCTCATACCAATGCCGCAAAACACCTTTGGCACTCCCAGCCATAAAAAACGATAACCGCTCAATCATTTTTTGTTGCAGCTCCACATCAGCTGTAACCGTTCGCCAATCACTGATACACGTGGCTATTTCTGCTTGAATTAACCGCTTAGGAGTGGTGCTAACATTATCGGCTCTGGCCACCACAGCTGCTTTCCCCAGTTTATCAACCTCAATAATATAAGGAATTGTCTTTACCTGGCTGGCCTGAATAACATTGCCGGTAATAGAAACAGCTGTGATCAAAAGACAAAAAAAGGCTAATGCCCGCCATTGGGCAGCCCGACTAATATAGGAGCCGTATCGCTCCAACCATTCCTCACGTCCACTGAGGTAAGGATTTCCCCCTTTATCTGCTACTGTAGCTGTTTTTGCAGCTTTAAAAAAACTCATTCCTTCACCTAACTGCCTTGATTATTCATTCTTGCCCGTTCCAAACGTTCCTGCATTTCAGACCTGGTACGGGTACTTAGACTTTTTTCACCTGTGGTTTTGGCGTCTTGCCGGGCTCCCCACAAAGATCTCATCATATGAGCAGGCCTACCAAAGCCTGTAACACCATCAATACTGGCAATCTTCGCAGCGTCTCTGACATTTTGAAAAGTATTACTTCCGGCAATCATACCACCCATGGTTGCTCCACCCACAACAGCAGCAGAAGCCGTTAACGCAGCACCACTAGAAACATGGGAGCCATTAATGATGCCTGCACAGACATCTGGCAAAGATTTGACCAAGGCTAACAAAACAACTGAGGCTCCAATGACCACAAAAATATCTTGAAGTTCAACAGTGGAGGTTGAAAAACCATCAATAAAGGCAATGCCGATACCCAAAACTAACTGCATGACAAAAAGTTTAAAGGCCACGGCAAGTACATAGCGAATGGCATTTAAGGCGTAGTCTTTAAGAAATGCACTACCCCCAAAGGCCACCAAGATAAGGGCTGCGCCCATGGTCACCATTGCCTCGCATTTGATAAAAACAACCTGTGCGGAAATTAATGCAAAACAAATAATGATCACAAGAGCAGCAATGAGTAAGGCAATGGAATTGCCAGGAGACCAAAAGGAAAGCTTGTCCAGGACTAATTTGACCAGTTGCATCCCGGTTAAAAATGGAGATTCTGATGAATACCCACCAGGAGTCAGTTCTTTTCCAATGGCTCCCAAGCCATTAATAAGGTTCCAGGACCATTCTTTATAATAGGTAATAACCGCGAGAAAAAAACCGGCCATGAGTAAGAGCATGACAAACTGCTTGAAAATATCCGCAAGCTGATCACGGTTAAGGGCTGCCTTGATACCTAAAAAACAGACCTCTAAAATAACCAGCCAACGAAATATTGTGAGGGCATAGCGTTTTAACTCAGGTTCCCAGGCACTGGTTTTTTCGTAGAACTCATGCACCAATGTAGATACAAAGTCCTCATTTGCTGCCAATACCTGTTCAGACATTGCAAGCAGTAAAACTGGCAGACTAAATAACAATACTTTGATTCTTGTGGACATGGTCAAAAAGGATCTGCCTTGGCTTTTGTTTTTCCAATACGATCAGTTTTGATTGTTTGTCGCCAAGCTTCCTCAGACATCTGATTTTCCTTTTCACTCTTCATTTGACTAGCAAGCTGGGATTGAACTTGGGTTGCCATCAACTCACGTAATTGCCGGGCCTCCTGCACTTGAAGAGCTGCAAGCTGATTACCAGCCATAATCGCCTGTTGCTGGCCATCAGGTGTGGCAAGCAGGCTGTCTATGTAATTTTGGAATTGGGCAGGATCACGTTGTAAGTCAGCAAGTTGTTGCCCGGAAAGCTGGAAGGTAGCCTGGGACGCCTGGTCTACAGACTCAGCCCACTTATCCCATTCTTGACGATAACGGCGGTTGGCTTCTTGGACTTGCTCTGGACTTGCTCCAGCTAGAGTTCCAAAGAAAGCCTGGTCTGGAAACAGGTTAGTGAAAATTTCTCCCAGAGCGACAATATCACCCCGTTGGGTCCGAAGAGTACTTGAGAGACTTGCTAATCGAGTCAGACTGCCTTTTAGTTCGTTTACCAAATTGGCTGGAAGCTTGGCTGTATTTTGGAGCATGTTTTCATACTGCTCAATATTTAGACGTACCATGTTGATCTGTTGGCGGGTCTGCTCTACTGCCTCCTGATATTGTTTAATGGCATTAGTGAGTTGATCGACATTGGTAATCCGATCCAATTTCTGAACGAGGTTGGTACTACAATTTTTGCAAACCACGGTTATAGTGTGAGCTGGAGTAGCAAACAAAACTATGACCACAAGGCTCAACAAATATTTTTGCATATAAATATCTCCTTACTTAAAGCGCGGCTTGTTCTTTTAGCCATTCTTGATGCCAATCTTTGGGGCCAAACTTAAGAGCAAGCTCTTCAATTCGGGCAATACTTTCCTTGTCCGAAGAACCCACAAAAGCCAGAGTCTTTGGGCCAAGGGCCAACTGAACCTGACGTCTGCCAATAGGAGAAACAACGTAATAATCCCTTTTAGGTGTGGCATGGGCGATAATTTTTATTTGTGTTTCATTTAACCCCATGGCCACATAAAGCTCGCGTTGGGCCTCGTGCATGGCTGTAATATTGGGAAGGAAAATTTTTGTGGAACAAGATTCGGATAAAACATCCAAAATACCCGAGTTCTTGGCATCAGAAAGGCTTTGAGTGGCCAGAATAACCGCACAATTTGCTTTACGCATAACCTTAAGCCATTCGCGTATCTTTGCTCGAAACACAGGGTGTCCAAGCATGATCCAGGCTTCATCCAGTACCAAGATTGTGGGAGAGCCATCCAAAGACATTTCAATACGGTGAAAAAGATAGATGAGAACTGGTATAAGATTTTTATCACCAAGATTCATCAGCTCTTCAATTTCAAAAACCATAAAAGGGGAAAAGGTAAGGTCGTCCGTGTCAGCATCCAAAAGTCTGCCCATGGCTCCTTGCGCAGTATAGTGTTGAATAGCCTCTTTAATCTGCCTGTCTTGAACAATATGATAAAAATTGGTCAAAGACCTTAGGTTCTCAGGCTGTGCGGATAAATCAAGCGTGGCCAGATGAATAGCATTACGATGTGACGGCATGACTATGATCTGCTGTAATTCCAAAAGTGAAGCGACCCATTCTTCTGCCCAGGCTCGTTCTGGTTCAAGATCAATGCGCTGAAGGGGAGCAAAAGAAAGTTGCTCGCTACTGCCAATGCCATAATGAGTCCCGCCAGCACCAAGACAAAGGGGGAACATGCTCATACCTTTATCAAAAACAAAAATACGGGCATTTTCATAGCACCGAAATTGAGCAGCGATTGTGGCTAACAAAGTGGACTTCCCAGCACCAGTTGGCCCAAAGACAAGGGTATGGCCAAGATCACCAACATGGATATTAAACCAAAATGGTGTTGACTTATCTGTGGTCAAAACAGCAAGCGGCCTAGAATTAGGTGGATAAAAAGGACAAGGACAAATGGGCGAGCCAGTCCAAACCGAAGCCAAGGGCAATAAATCTGCTAAGTTTAAAGTGTTGACCATTGGTCTACGCAAATTGGCATAACCATTTCCAGGATGTGTACCAAGCCAGGCTTCTAGGGCATTGATGGTTTCAATACGACAACCAAAACCTAAAGACTGAATAGAGCGACGGAGTTCCCGTGCCCAATCTTGCAATTGCTCCTGATTTTCATGCATGAGCACAATGGTTGAGGTCAGGTAACCAGCTCCAACATAGCCACCTTGAACAGCTGTCAATGCGTTTTCAGCATCTTCAGCCATAAGCAGTGCGTCACGATTAACCCGAGCATTGGGATTGTTAAAAAACTGATCAAGAAAACGGTAAACTTGCTGACGCCATCCCTTGCGATAGGAATCAATTTCTTTTGTTGCATCATACTGGTCCAGACAAATAAAACGACTGGAAAATCGATACTCCAAAGGAAGAGATTCCAAGTCAGAGAACATGGCAGGGAAAGATTCTTGCGGTAAGCCATCAATAGAAATCAAGGCCAAGTATCGCCCACCAAGACAGGGAACAATTCCACCTATTAAATCATTGCTGGCAAGAATTTTGTCCAAATACATGGGATTTTCTGAAACTTGCACTGGATGAAAATCACCAGAAACACAATGTTGGATATGAGATAAGAGGTCTGATTGCCTATAGGGTATGCCTTGGTTGGAATAAGACTCATATTCCATAAGGCGCTGCATATATAAAACTGCCGACAGGGCATCTTCCAATTCTTCTAAAGCATTCTGAAATTGCCCTAAAGCTTTTCCAAGCTCAGATGAAGAAGAAAGTCCGCCTTGTACCTTCCCTGCCAATTTCGCAGCTTCAAAGTTATGCTTGTAGGTAACGCTAAGAATTGTATTGGTGCTAAAACAACGTCCAGTACTATCACTGGGGCTAAAATAGGTCCGACGTTCATCATCAATAAGCTTTGTTACTGGATCAGGAAAATGGCCCAAATTAAAAGCTGGATATGCCTTATGACTACTACGGATGGAGTCCATATGGAGCATCCAGCCTGTGCCAAGGAGTTTCACCGCATTATTGAATTGGGCTGTGACAAAAGATAACTCCTCTGGAGTTGAGCTTGCTGTATCTTGTCCACGTATTTCCCAAGCAGCCAAAAAAGACCCATCTTTATTCAGAATGATCCCTGGTGCGACCAGCGCGGCATAGGGTAGTAAGTCTGGTAAACCCTTGGCCTTGGATCGATAGTCCGTGAGTTTTAACATGTAAAACCACCCGCAGACCGCCAGGGGCTCCCTTTGGCGGGATAAAACTCTTGTTGCCTGATATGCCGTAGCCATACCTGACTCATGATTGGATCAGCCTTGGCCATGCGTCGAAGAACAACAACAGCGATAATCCAAAATACAATGGCAGAAACAATTGAGACCGCAGTCAGACCACCAATACCTACCAGCATAGCAATTAGAGCACTGCCCATCACCAGTTCTCGTTCTGCGCCAAGAATATGCGCATGGCGATGTAAAGATTGGTGGATAGGAATGAGTCTCACAGAACTGCTCCAGAAAAAGAGAACACGGAATTTACAATACTGGCAGCAAAGGCAATGAAACTAATACCAAAAACCACTGACAACAGAAGCTTAAAGCCGCCACTGATGTCGTCTTTATTCATAATAAATATGACTCCACAAAGAGCCATGGCCACAATGGAAATCCACTTTCCAGCAGGCCCTGTAATGGTGTTAACCACTCGCTCTAAGGGATTGGAAAATTCTGTAATGCCATCTAATGCTTCCTGCTCTTCTTAAATTCCGTCTTCCAAATTCATCTTACGGGGATCAGGGAAAGGATCATGGTTTGCATGGACAATACGCGGGCCAGAATTTTTCAAAGAGTGCTTCGCATCCTCTGGTTTTGGTCTATATTCCTGAGCATTTTTTTGCATGATCTGGCATAAGGTGACATAGGCCATGGAAATACGCCCCTTTTCAGTAAGTTGCTCATAAATCATTTTCTTTGAAAAACCTTGAGCCACCAGTGATGCAATTTCATCTGCACAAGCCAGATATTCCACGTAAGCCATTCTACGCCGAAGTCGATTATCTGAGGACATTTTAAGGCTCATTAGCATATTGGTACTGGACTTCACGGAGCTTTGTATCGAGTAGCACCTCAATTCTAAGGGGTATGGTTTCACCTCTCTCAATTTTTCTACGTATTTTCCTGTAATTTCTTGGGGTATATCCCAGAACTTCTGCCACCTTTTCATGTGAGCCAAAGCGGGCAAATAGCCCATTGACTGCATCAGACATAGTTTTTCTCCCGTTAAATTATCAAGAATTTCCTTTATAATATACCTTTATTTTCTTGTAGACAAGGTCATTAATTCCGGCTAGAGCCAAATCATAACTTCAAGAAAATAATGACAAGGAGAATCCATGAAAGAGGCCGACTATGCCCAACGAATTGAAAGAGCCTTTGTAGAAATTATTATCGAAAGGTCTGAACGAAAGGGCTTTAAGAAAGGAGAATTTGCTTCAAAGGTCTGGCCAGACATGACCCCGAAAGCAGCTGCAACGCGCTGGAACTCCATCCGCATAAAAGCATCGAATACAGGAAAACCGCAAAGTGTACCCATTGCAGATGCCCAGAGAATGGCTGATGTTCTAGGTGAAAACTTGAGCTATCTATTAGCTGTAGCCATTGAAAAAGCACGCAAATATTAAATACCTGCCTAATAAAAAAAGAAAATAAGGAGTATTTATATGAAAGACCAAGATAATGAGCACTTACAAGACTATGAAGCCAGAGCAAATGAGTTTGTTGCCTTGACCATCAATGTTTGCGAGCAAAAACTGGCAGAACCAAAGACACCTACACCATTACACGGGGAAGCACTAACCTCAGCTGCCTTATGCCTGAGCAATTCTGTTAAAACTTTTCTAGCTGTGTCCCAAATTTCATCTAAAAAAGAATAGTATTTTTTTAACCCAAAACACAAGAATTTCTTGTGAAAGGCTATTGCTTTTAAAATGATCTCCACAACCCACATTAACCAAAACCAACAACTTTTTTGTGAGGCAATATGACTGAACCAATCACTCCCACTAGTCGTCCTGATCGTCTGCTTAGAAAGCCTAAAGTTTTGGCAATGCTAGGCATATCTCATGGAGCTTTATATGAAGGAATGAAAACTGGTCGTTTTCCTAAAGGATATAAACTTTCTCCAAGAGTGACCGTATGGAAAGAGTCTGAAATCCAGGCTCTTATTGAAAACCTGAGTCACGAATCTAAAGAGTAAGTTTTTGTTAGCCCAAAACCAGCTGCCGGACAAAAATACTCAGGTATGAAGAAAATGGATCAGACATAAATACAATTTTCATGATGTCATTTTTTATAGTCAGCAAGTTAGCATAACTTTATTTGGCAAAATCCTCCATGAACAGAGGTGGAAGGTATGAACACTTCTAGGATCAAAAACTCCTCAATTCTCACCCAGGCTGGCTTGAACTATTCCTCAAGGGACTGGATTGTTTTTCCAGTTGATAAAAATAAAAGACCGGTTTGCAAGTGGCAAGAAGAAGCAACAACAGACCCTGATGCTATACAACGATTATTTTCCCGACCAAGTGCTACAGGCATTGCCATTGCAACAGGTCCAAGATCCAAAATTCTTGTCCTGGATCTTGACCGTAAAAATGGAGTGGATGGTATCAAAACCTGCCAAAGTCTAGAAGATGAACTAGGAACACTGCCACAAACCTTGCAGCAAAAAACGGGATCAGGAGGCCTTCATCTTTTCTTCCAATATCCTCAAGATGTAGTGATCAGAAACAGTGCTGGCAAATTAGGCTCAGGCATAGATGTCCGAGGCCAAGGCGGATACGTAGTGGCTCCTCCTAGTCTCAACCAAGCTGGAGCATATGAATGGCTCAATGATTTTGAACCAGCTCCATTACCTCCTGCCTGGATGAATTTGCTCATAGATAAGAGCAAATCAAAAACAAAAACGCTCTCATCCATCCTTTCTTCAACTACAAGTAGATATGGCCAAAAAGCCTTGCTCAAAGAAAGTTTAGCAGTGGCCAACACTCCTGAAGGCCAACGAAACAATACACTCAACATCTCAGCCCTAAAAATAGGTCAGCTAGTGGCAGGTGGGGAGATAGCCAGTTCAGATGCAATCAAAACCCTTATGGATGCGGCTATTATGTGTGGTCTTCCTGAACGTGAAGCATTCACCACCATCAGCAGTGGACTTAACAAAGGTATGACCGAGCCACGAAAAGGATTCCAAACGAGGACAAGAGACTGGAAAATGAGGCAAGAGCATGAACTTACTTCATTGCATTTATCCTACGAACAAAAGCAGTGGCAACCCACAACCAAGCCTTGGCCAATTCTTTCAGAAGATGCTTTGCCTGGCATAATTGGTAAATTCGTACATTTGGCCACAAAGGACAGTGAAGCTGATCCAGCCGCAGTCTTGGCAACTTTTCTTATCCGCATGGGAGTAGCTGTTGGAGGGCCAACAATAGACCAAAGACCTTATTTATACATTGGAGATACCCGTCATGAACCACGGATTTTTGGTGTAATTTGTGGTCAAAGCTCCAAGGCAAGAAAAGGAACAAGTGCTGGACCTGTGACAAGGCTATTCACTCTTACAGAACATTCAGCCCCAGTTCCTCCAAAAGGCGTAGGGAGTACTTCCCAAGGCCCACTGTCCTCTGGTGAAGGAATTGTCTACGCTGTACGTGATGAAATGCAGCAATGGGATGAAAAAAGACAAACTCATGTTGTTATAGACCCAGGAGTTGAAGATAAGAGGTTGTTTGTTTTGGAAGAAGAATTTGCTGCTGCCCTTAATGCTGGGAAACGTGATGGAAATACCCTATCCGCCACCTTGCGCACATTATATGACAGTGGAAATAGGTCACCTCTAACAAAAACTTCTCGAATTTCCTGCACTGGTGCCCATGTAGGTATTTGTGCGCATATTACATTAGATGAACTGCACATTACTTTACCCAATCATGATATATTGAACGGATATGCCAATAGATTTCTCTGGGTACTAGCCAAAAGACAACGTTTAGTACCAATTCCCAAACGCATACCTGACCAGGAATTCAGTGAGATACAGCTAGAGTTTTTCCGAAGTATTACCATGGCTCATGACATAGGCCTCATGAGCTTTACAGATTGTGCAGCATCATATTGGACAGATATATACGACGATCTATCCCAAGACACGCCAGGTATTATCGGAAGTGTCACAGCCAGGGCTGAGGCACAGGTTGTCAGGCTGGCCATGATTTATGCCATTTGTGATCAAAGCAAACTTATCAATATAAACCATATCAAAGCTGCCCAGGCTTTCTGGAATTATTGTAACGCTTCAGCTAGATATATTTTTGGAGATATTTCCCAAAACAAACTAGACCGCATCATTCACGAAACATTGATCAGTAGCGATATACCCCTAAGCCTGACAGATATACATGCAGCAACTGGTAGAAACCAGAAAGGAGAGCATATTAAGGCTGCATTACAACGGCTGTGTGACCGTGGGGTCATCACCTCAACTAAAATAATTGACCCACATTCCAAAAGAACAAAAACTATCTATGCGTTAACAACGATTAAAGAAGCTTAACCGATGGACAACTATAAGGTATTTTTACTTATTTTCTGTTCTGATTTGTGAAGATTCGTAGATTCGAGAAAATATTTTTTTAGCAACTCACTTGCATTTCCATCAAAACGGAGTTCCCCTTTTCTTCAAGGGACAATTGTCAGATCAAATCACGACTACCTCAATTTACCCCCGGCTGAGTTCCTCATGAAAAATTTACCAATGGAAAACTCTACTTTTGGATGGTACTAACTTGGGGAGGTTTACATTTTGTATTGGTATAAACATCTTTCTGTTTCTATTGACACATCCATTCGGCGTGTTTGACACTGCTCTATATTACTGCCATAATTCATATTAGCTGGCACATTAAATCTAGACTAATAACTCATTTTTAAAGGTAAACAGCTATATCAACCGTCTTACCAAGGTAAACTTATCAATTGGAACCAATGAACATACGTCATCTTATACTTTATTCTAGGGCCTGACCCCCTCTCTTGATTCCCCAGGTTGGTGATTCTCGTGATGGTGGCAGCAAAGCCCTTTTCCTATCTTCGATGGATAAATTTTTCTTGGTCGTTTGACGATCAACGCTCTTTTATTGTTTTCTCCCTCCGATTTTTTTTACATCTACCTTCACTTTATTTTTCATTTTTACCCGTTACCATAAAACAAATCTTTCACTTTGCTTATCGCCATTGTCTTGAATGGCATCCAATAAGTTTTAGTGAAAGGTCAGGCCACAGATGTTTTTTCTTTGTTATAATATTTTTTTTAATGCATTGTCTGATAGCAATACTAGCTCAATGCATACTGTTTAATACATGCTTACTGCATCGTTATGTTGACGGTGCAGTTATTTTTTATTGTAACCTTTACTTGTAAGGCGGTAAACATGCTGTATCGATCGGGATTTTTTTGGCTAATGGGAACATTATTGGCTCTGCTGGTGATTCCTGGAATTGCTTCGGCGAAAGAGGAGATCCCTCATATTAGGCTTAATTTCTCACAAAGTTCGAATCATACTGCGCTCATTGTAGCCCTAGCTTTGGAAGATAAGCATATAAACGATGGCTACTACGTGAAGTCTCTTCTTCCTAAAGAACGCTATGAGCTGCGAAAAGACGACACCCCCATTGCTATTCTTGATTTGATCATCGGAAAAAGTGCAACGGAAACTGGCACTATGTATGCTCAGAAACACCTGGACATGGCACTATGTTCTTTGACGGGTATTATAGTTGCTGTTGATAAAAAAACACCTGTTCGCATTGTGTCTCCTCTCATTCTCGCAAGTGGAGGCTTGTTTACACATACTGATATTCCGGCAACCAATTGGGACAGCTTTATAGAGTACGCTAAACAAGTGAAAGAACCCATACGCATAGGATATCACTCACCCAACAGCGCGCCAATCATCATCTTCAGGGGTGCGCTTGAAGCAGAAGGTATTGTCTTTACCTATGATCCTTATGATATGGACGCGCAAGTCGTTTTGGTTGACCTGAAAGGAACACAAAATTTACACCCGGCTTTGGTAAGCAAACAGGTTGAAGGAGCAGTGGCATCGGACCCTAACCCCCAGGCTGCGGTGTTTAGAGGGTATGCCAACTATATTGAGCCATTGCGCAAGATGCCTCCTGAAAATAAATGGGCTGAGTACCCTTGTTGCGTTATTTCAGCATCACAAAGTCTTATAGATTCCAATTCTGAAGTAGTACAACATGTTGTTAATTTTATTAACGCTTCTGCAAAATGGTGTACTGAAAACCAAGAAACAGCTGGGGTCACCCTAGCGAATTGGATAGGAATTGACCCTGAGATAGGCAAAATGCTCCGTCCCGTGTATCTGCAAAGTTTTACTGACTCATGGAAACAGGGAGCGGACGGCTACCTTGGGGAGTTAAACAAATCAAATTATTTCACAGGTATTTTGAAAGAAAAGTCTTTTTCAGAAATTGAAGACATCCTTATTGATTACCGCTTTACTAGATAAAGGTTAAGAGCGCCTGCCATAAGTAATACCTATGGCAAGTGCTCTTTTATTTGATTTGAGTGTATTTTTTATATGTAAGGATATGTATGCGAAAGCTCTTTTCCTATTCGTTTCTCCCACTGTATGTTCCAATAGTTTTTCTGGTTGTGTGGCATTTTGGTGCCCTTTGGTTTGATAATGAAATGATCTTGCCGCCAGCTGGGCAAGTTGGCACATTATTGATTCATCCCTTTGATAATCTCATAGCAATGGGCTCGCTAGTGACCAATACAGTCATTAGCTTGGCCCGTGTAATGGCAGGTTATTCCATTGGTATTCTCTTAGCAGTTCCTCTTGGCATTGCCCTGGGGAGCAGCCCTTTTATCGGAAGATTGCTTACAGGTTTTTTGGGACTTTTCAGGTCTGTTCCTCCCTTGGCTTGGGTGCCTCTCTTCCTTGCCTGGTTTGGAGTAGCTAGCTTAGCTTCCTCACTCAACATTCCTTATGGGGACGTTTATCCATATTTTCATAATATTAAGCTGTCCATGATAGCAGTTATTTTTATAGGCTGCTTTTTCCCAATGCTAACCAGCACTATTCATGGTGTTCATATGGTACCAACAACTTTTCTTGATGCAGCGCGTGTTTTAGGCGCAAGTAAAACAGATATATTTTTTAAAGTTTTGCTACCTTGTGCTGCTCCAAGCATTGTTAACGGAATGCGTATAGGTCTTGGAATCGCATGGATGTGCCTTGTGGCGGCTGAAATGTTGCCTGGGAGTCTTTCTGGAGTGGGGTATCTTATTACCCACGCCTTCACCATAGGCAGAATAGACGTTGTCATTGCTGGTATGGTTTGTATTGGCGCAACCGGCGCTCTTTTAGACTGGATATTTAGAATACTTGAGGAGCGTAAGTTTATATGGAAACGATTAACACGGTAGAGTCTGTTATAGCTGCTCACGATGTCAGTAAAACATTTGTGACCAGCAATAGACAAATTATTAATGCTCTTAAATCTATAAACCTCGACATACCTGAGAATAGTTTTACAGTCATTGTTGGTCCTTCAGGATGTGGCAAGTCAACACTGCTCAGAATTATGGCCGGGTTGGAAAAATGCTCTTCTGGCAAGATTGTTTACCGCAATAAAAACCAAGAGAAACCCCGTAAAGAAATAGGTATGATTTTTCAAGAATATTCTCTTTTTCCGTGGCGAACCATACTTGATAACGTTTGTATGGGAATGGAATTTGCGAAAAAAAATATCAAAATTCGAAAAGAAAAAGGAGCAAAATATCTCTCTCTTGTCGGGCTTTCACAATATGGAAACGTCTTTCCCTACGAACTTTCTGGAGGAATGCGCCAGAGGGTAGCCATAGCCCGGGCACTGGCCAATGATCCTGATGTGTTACTCATGGACGAACCTTTTGGGGCCGTTGATGCTTATACCCGAATTTTATTACAAAAAAGGCTTCTTAATATCTGGCAAAAACACAAAAAAACTATAGTTTTTATAACCCATAGTGTGGATGAAGCAGTTTTTTTGGCTGATACTATTATTGTTATGTCAACCAACCCAGGAGGTATTCTGACCCAAATCAACGTACCTCTTGAACGCCCTCGGCAACGCGATAATCCTGAATATGCCAAACTTGTTGTTTCAATCCTCGGGATGCTTGAACAAGAATCAAGTGAAGATGAATAAAACAATTTGGCAATTATACTTGATAAAGCAAACAGGGAAAAGCAGACGTCAAAATAACCAACTATAAGAAGAAAAGGGAATAAAAATGAGTAATTCTATAAAATCGTGCGCAAAGTGTTCGGTAATAGCTTGCAGGAATGCTGAAACAGACAAATATCCACCATTTTGTCCAACACAAAGTCTCGACTCCGCTCTATTGAAACAAAGCTTAGATATTTATGAAAGCAACACCGTTACCCGTTCTCTAGCCTTATGTTCTGCTGCTATTGAGGCCGAATTCTATTGTAAGATGAGTAGGGTTGAAGAAACTCTTGAATTTATAAAACGCCAAAATTATGGGCTTGTTGGAGTAGCAACTTGTGTTGGCCTTCTTCATGAAACCAGAATTTTTTGCTCGTTACTCGAAGAAAGGAAAATTCCTCACATTGCGGTAAGCTGTAAAATGGGTGCTATTGCAAAAAGGACCATTGGCTTAAGCCAAGAGCAACAAGTAAATGGAACTTGTGAACATGAAAGTATGTGTAATCCTGTTTTACAGGCTCTTTATTTAAATTCACGAGAGACAAATTTTAATGTAATGATTGGACTATGTGTGGGACATGATTCTATGTTTCTTCAACATATCATCGCTCCAACAACGGTTTTAATTGTCAAAGACCGTGTTCTGGCTCATAATCCTGCGGCTGCTTTGTATACCATAAAATCTTATTATAAACGATTGAATTCATCAAAAATAATGAATAAGAAATAGGCCACTTTAGTTAAAGTATGCTTTATTATGAAAGTAATCATCAATTTTACTTTTTGAAAATCAAGATCAGCCCAGCTTATCCTCGTAAAGTATACTTATTAATAGTACTATGTTAAAGGAAGATTGCTTATTTTTTTACATAAATTCGTAAATTCGTTATTTCGTCAGGCTTTACTGACAGGAATGGACTAGAGAACTCCTTTGGATTGTCAGAGACCAGATCGTTAAGTGATTTCTGTGTGGACTCAGCCCTTTGCATAACAGGAAAACGACCTGCCAACAGTTCCACTTTATAAGCATTTGCCACGTTTTACAGCTTCAGAGCGCAAACTGTCCAAATAGTCTGCATACTTTTGTAGCAGTTGCCGTCGCTCATCAAGGGCCGTCCGTAAGCTTGTCTTATGATAAGCTGCCCGCACTTTGTTTCTTTCAGAATGGGCAAGCTGTAACTCAACAAGTAATGGAGGTGCACCAAGAGTATTGTAAGCAATTGTTGAAAACATACCACGAAAAGCATGGGTAACAAAACGATTATCACCTTCTGCACTATATCCCATACGACGAAACGCTTGAATCAATGCCATGGAAGAAACTGGCTTTCCCTGTAGTCTAGATGACGTTGAAGGAAACACCAAAGGCTGATTACCTGAAAAAGCATACATACTTTTAAATAGTTCAATGGCCTGCCGGGGAAGAGGGACAAGGTGAGGAAGGCCCATTTTCATTCTCTCGCCTGGGATCACCCATTCTCCTGTCTTAAGATTTATTTCATCCCATTGTGCACCTAAAAGCTCAGATGGGCGCACAGTACAATAGGGAGCGAGTTGCAAAGCATGGGCTACAGGAGGTGTCCATCGGAAGCGATTCTCGTAAATGGCAAGTAAAAGTTGTCCAATCTCGTCTGGAGAGAGTTCTTCGGCATACAGGCTCTTTGTTTTATGCTTGGGCATACTTTCTTTGTACCATGCAAGCCGCATAATAATATCTGGCTGGTCTATGACCTGTCTTGAAAGCGCATATTTAAATATGCTGACGACCAACGTATGCACTCGACGCGCAACCTCAAGTGATCCTCGGTCAATAATGAATTTCAATGCTCTCTCAACATCGGCAACAGTGACTTCAGACACTGGCATATCACCGATTACTGGGAAAACATTAGCTGTCAAACGACCACGATTTTGTTTTGCTGAACGCTCTCCCCATTCAGGGGTTTTCAGATCAAGCCAAGCCTCAGCCAATTCTTGAAATGTAGAAATATATTCTATCTGTGCCCGGTTAAGTTTTTCTTCTTTTTTAACCTGAGCCAAATTTGTATTCTGCGCCCTAGAAAACTCCTTTAGTTCATCAGCCTTTACCCGTGCTTCTTTTAAACTAAGAGCTGAAAATTCCCCAATGCTGACAATATTCTGTTTCCGTTTACCTTCCTGAGTAATAGTATCATAGCGGAGAAACCATCCTTTTTTTCCTTTTGCTGTAATGCGCAAAACAAGTCCTTCATTACAAGAAATATTTTGCAATTCCCCTGTAGCCTTTAGCCCAGCCAAATAAGTTTGTGTAATCTTGCGCATAGTGACCACCTGTAGATGTAAATGTGTATATAAAATTATATACACAAAATTTTCCACTAAAATATACACAAATATATACACAAATTTCTTGGATCCTACAAGATTACCTTGGACGGCATAGAACAAAAAAAGTCCAAAAAGCCTGGTTTTATTGACTTTTTGGACTTCCTTGGACCATATAGAATGATAAAATGGCGGAGGGTTAGGGATTCGAACCCCAGATACCCGTGAAGGTATGCCGGTTTTCAAGACCGGTGCAATCAACCAGCTCTGCCAACCCTCCGGGAATGGCGGAGAGGGAGGGATTTGAACCCTCGATAGAGGTTTAAGCCCCTATACTCGCTTAGCAGGCGAGCGCCTTCAGCCAGCTCGGCCACCTCTCCGTTCAAAGAGCAGAATACCTAAACGAATGGGGCACAGCAGTCAACCCCAGAAAAAGCATTTGCGATCTACTTTTGACAGCAGCCCGGGGTCTGGCTACAGACGTTTTTGCCTGACACTATTTTTGGCCATCTTGGCCTGGAGGAAAATTGTGAAAGACTCTGTCATTCATCTCGGTTTGGCCGGCTTGGGAACAGTTGGATCGGGACTGGTCAAAATAATCCAGGAAAATAGCGACTGGATCACTCGCCGTTTGGGAAAAACCCTTAAGGTCAAAACTATCATGGTCCGTGATCTGGACAAGCCCCGCAATGTGCATCCTTCGCCAGACACCCACTTTACCACCAATATGGACGAACTACTTCATGATCCGGATATTGACATTGTGGTAGAACTGGCTGGGGGAATAGACTTTCCCCGCCAATTGATCACCAGGGCTCTGAGTGCTGGAAAATCCGTGGTCACAGCCAACAAGGCCTTACTCGCTGAACATGGACCAGAACTTTTTGAGCTGGCTGCGCAAAAAAATTTGGGTTTGTATTATGAAGCCAGTGTGGCCGGCGGCATCCCCATTATCCAGACCCTTAAAGAAAGTCTGGCTGGCAACAAGATCAAGTCCATTACCGGCATTTTAAATGGCACGGCCAATTTTATCATGTCGGAAATGTCAGAAAAAGGTGAGGATTTTGCAGCCGTACTGGCTAAAGCCCAGGCCAAGGGATATGCTGAAGCTGATCCAACCTTAGATATTGAAGGTATTGATGCTGCTCACAAATTGGTTATCTTGATTCGCCTGGCTTATGGTCTGGATTTTCCCATGGATCGCTTAACCATCAACGGCATTTCCCAAGTAGAACAATTTGATATCGCTTTGGCCCAAGAATTTGGCTATCGCATCAAACTCCTGGCCCAGGTCCGGGAAAAATCAGGACTTCTGCATGCTGGCGTGTATCCAGCCCTGTTACGCCAGGATCATATCTTGGCCAAAGTGGACGGCCCTTTTAACTCCATCTTGCTTGATGGCAATGCCGTGGGACCAGTCATGCTCTATGGTCAGGGCGCTGGGGATTTGCCCACAGGCAGTGCTGTGCTCGCTGATATCTTGGCCTTATCCAGAACTGATTGTCCCCCCAACAATACGGGCTTCTTGGAAACACGATTACCTCTGGCTGACATCCTGGCCCCAGAACTGACGGTATTTCGGCATTATTTCCGCTTTACTGTGGTAGATCGCCCGGGCGTTATGGCTTCCATTGCCGGGGTTTTGGGTGAATACAATATCAGCATTGCCCAGGTGGTCCAACGCCAATATGCGCCTGATGCTGGTGTACCCATTGTTTTTCTGACGCACTCTGCGCAAATGAAAAATGCCATGGCCGCCCTGGACACCATTAAAGAGTTCAGCTTTGTACTGGCACCACCGGTTCATTACAGGATTATCTGATGACCAAGGTTATTTTTCTCATTGCTGATGGCATGGGTGGCTGGCCCCTGGAAAGCCTGGGTGGGCTGACCACCCTGGAAGCTGCCCAATGTCCAACCATGGATTTTATGGCCAGGCATGGCCAATGCGGCTGTTGCCAAACCATACCCCAGGGCATGGCACCAGGCTCTGATGTAGCCAACATGTCTTTGTTGGGTTATGATCCAGCCCAATATCATACGGGACGAGGACCCATTGAAGCTGCTGCCCAGGGCCTTGCGCTGCATCCTGATGATCTTATTTGGCGCATGAATCTGGTCAGTGTTTCAGATTTTTCAGACCAGGGCATTATGCATGATTACTCAGCTGGACATATTTCAACAGCCACAGCATCCCCTTTATTGAAACATCTCACTCACCTGGCTCAAGGCACAGAGTTCACGCCTTATCTTGGTATTCAATACCGACATTTACTGGTGCAAGAAAATGGTGCTACAAGCCCTACAGCACAGCTTACCCTTCGCCCGCCCCACGATATTTTAGACCAGCCTATTGCTGAGGATCTAGCACAATTGGCCAAACACCCAAATTTGGCCAAATTTATGACTCAAGCGCATCTTTTTTTAACCAAAGACCACACCTCCAAGGCGAATGCTATCTGGCCCTGGGGCCAGGGTCGGCCATTAAATTTACCCAATTTCACCCAAACCTTTGGCTTACAGGGTGCGGTTATTTCTGCTGTGGACCTGGTTAAGGGACTGGGACGGGCTGCGGGTATGGAAGTGTTGAACATTGCAGGTGCGACCGGACTTATTGACACCAATTATGCAGGAAAGGTCGAGGCAGCCCTGGAATTTCTCAAACATGGTGATTTTGTCTATATTCATGTGGAAGCCCCTGATGAGTGTGGACACATGGGTGACCCAGAACTTAAAAAACAGGCCATTGAACTTTTTGACAAGCGTATTGCAGCTCCCATGCTTGCGGCATTAAAGGATACGGATGCTATTTTCTTGCTCACTTGTGACCACTTCACACCTGTGACTCAACGCACGCACACTCCAGATCCCGTACCCTTTGTTATGTATAGCCCCAGGCGACCTCAAACCGATGGACCAGCTGTTTTTACTGAAGCCTCAGCCAAGGCCTGCCCCACTTTCCTCAAATCCGGACAGGAACTCATGGCCTTTGTCCTGGATAACCGGCCATGAACCCCTCTTTTCCCACACCATCTTGCTGGCTGACCCACCGAGTATCTTACGGAGAAACCGATGCCATGGGTGTGGTTTACTATGCCAATTATTTGCATCTTTTTGAACGCGGACGCAGTGAGCTGATTCGTTCTTTGGGACTAAGCTACCAGGTAGTGGAAGAACGTGGATTTTTCTTGCCGGTCCGTGAAGCGCAATGTCGCTATTTGGCTCCAGCCCGATATGATGAAATCATCCATATTCATACGGGATTATCTGGAAAAACCAGAGCCAGCATGTCCTTTGTCTATGAAATTACCAATGCGGACAAAAACATCACTCTGGCACGAGGCAGTACACAACATGCTGTGGTTAATGCGCAAGGTAAGCCCGTTCGTATTCCCGACTGGATAGCTGATCTGTTTTGCTAACACCTATGCTCCTGTTCTTTGCCTAGGGATACACTGATTAAATATTTTATTGGCAACGGATAGTTTCACATCAACGAGTATCTTCGAGGGAAGTGTTGATTTATCCTGTCATTCCGACCAATTGTGACCGCGAACAAAGTCGACGGGTGGCAGGAGTGGAGGAATCTGGATCCCTTCGGCTGGGCTCAGGGCAGGCTCTTCGACTACGTTCGGGATGACATGAAATTGCGCTAAAAATGATGGTAAGTTCGATTTAATCAGTGCCTCCCTTAGACAGCAGTAGCAGTGATTCCCTGCCTCTTCTTGACGACCGTGCCCATTTCCAATAGCCATTTGTGTTCAATCATGCTTCACCAGCAAGAACGGAGACTGTCCTTGACCCAAAAAAACCAACCCAATACCCCCACGGAAAAGCAGTTATTGCGTCATCGCAAGGAAAAAGCGCAATTCCTCCTTGATGCGGGTATTCCCCTTTATCCCAATGATTTTCGCCCTACTGCGGAAATCGGCGATGTATTGGCCAACAACACTGACAAATCTGAAGAAGTTCTTCTTCAAGAAAAATTGAGCTTTGCTGTGGCAGGCCGTATCATGGCGTATCGTTCCTTTGGTAAGGCCACTTTTTTTCATGTTCAAGATGCCACTGGAAAAATTCAAGTTTATACGCAACGCGATGACCTGGGCACAGACAATTATGCCATTTTCAAAAAATTTGAGGTCGGGGATATTGTCGGAGTGACAGGCAGTCTTTTTCATACCAAAACCGGTGAGCTGACCATCAAGTCCACCCAGGTACGTTTGCTTTCCAAATCCATGCGCCCTCTTCCGGAAAAATACCATGGGCTCAAGGATGTAGAAACCCGTTACCGGCAGCGCTATGTGGATTTACTGGTCAATGATCGGGCCAGAGAAATCTTTCGCAAACGCACGGCCATTATCCAATTTATTCGCAATTTTTTAAATGAGCGTCAATTTTTAGAAGTGGAAACGCCCATGATGCAGCCCATTGCCGGTGGCGCCACAGCCAAGCCCTTTAAAACCTATCATAATGCCCTGGATATCGAACTTTTTTTACGCATTGCACCGGAACTCTACCTCAAACGCCTGTTGGTAGGTGGATTTGACCGAGTCTATGAAATTAATCGCAATTTTCGCAATGAGGGCATCTCTACCCGGCATAATCCTGAATTTACCATGATTGAATTCTATTGGGCCTATGCCAATTTTGTGGACCTTATGGATTTAACTCAGGAGCTTTTTTGCCAACTGGCCCAAGCCATAAATGGAACACCGCTGGTAGAATATCAAGGGCATATTATTGACTTAAAAGATGGCTGGCAGCGCACATCCTTTCATGACTCTTTGGAAAAAATTGGTGGTGTCAGTCCTCTTGTGTATCAGGATTATGACCAGTGCAAACAATTGGCCCAGAAGCTTGGCGAAACCGTACAACAGGATGAAAAATTGGGAAAAATTCAGGCCAAAATCTTTGATAGTCTGGTGGAGCCCAAGTTGATTCAGCCCCACTTTATCTATCACTATCCCACAGATATTTCTCCTTTGTCGCGTAAAAACGATCAAAATCCAGAACTGACTGACAGATTTGAGCTCTTCATTTCCGGACAGGAAATGGCCAATGCTTTTTCAGAATTGAATGATCCCTATGACCAAAAGGAGCGTTTTGAAGAACAGGTCCGAGAAAAAGCTGCTGGGGATGACGAAGCCCATGCCATGGATGAAGACTATATTCGTGCCCTGGAATATGCCATGCCCCCGGCAGCTGGTCAGGGCATTGGTATTGACCGGCTGGTCATGCTCTTGACGGATTCACCGTCCATCAGGGAAGTGATCCTGTTTCCGCTGCTGCGCCCTGAAACCAGTGCTTAGCCTCTTCAGCTTGACCATTTCGTCCCTGTGGAACCATCATGCGCTTTGAATTATTTGTCTCCCTGCGCTATCTTTTAGCCCGAAGAAAACAGGCTTTTATTTCTGTTATTTCACTCATTTCCGTGCTCGGCGTGGCCATTGGTGTCGCCTCCCTTATTGTGGTGCTGGGGGTCATGAATGGCTTTAGTGAAAATCTTCGAGATAAAATCTTGGGGCTCAATTCCCATCTTATTCTTGGGTCCACCCAAAGCACCCTGGGAGACTACGACCACCTTGTGGAACGAAGTCTGGATAGCCAAGGTATTCTCGCAGCCACACCATTTATTTATTATGAGGTCATGCTTTCCACCCCTACGGGTGTCAAGGGTGTGGTTTTACGCGGCATTGATCCTCGCACAGCTGGGACTGTGCTTTCTATAGAAAAAGATCTGGTGGCTGGTAGCCTTACAGACCTGAACATTTCTGAGGAAGCACCAGGTATTATTGTCGGCCAAGAACTGGCCACTCGCCTGGGACTGACCCTTGGGAGCAGGGTAAGCTTATTGTCACCTAGTGGCCGCCAGTCAGCAGCAGGTTTTTCACCAAAAATTACTTTTTTTCATGTGGTGGGCATGTTTCATTCGGGCATGTTTGAATATGACTCCTCTTTGGCCTATATTTCCATTCCTGAAGCCCAAAAACTTTTGGGTTTTATTGATGACGTGGTCACCGGCATTGAATATCGGGTGAAAGATATTGATCAAGTACAAAAAACTGGCGAACATTTGCTTGAAACCTTGGGCGGTTTTCCTTTGTATGTACGCAATTGGATTGAAATGAATCACAATCTCTTTGCAGCCCTAAAATTGGAAAAAACGGCCATGTCCATTATTTTGACCATGATTGTCCTGGTGGGTTCTTTTTCCATTATCACCACTTTGGTGATGATGGTCATGGAAAAAACCAAGGATATTGCGGTACTTATGGCTTTGGGTGCCACACCAGCCCAAATTCGCAATATTTTTATTTTACAGGGTTCCCTCATTGGCGCGGTGGGGACCACGTCAGGCTTTGGGCTGGGGCTTCTTGTTTGTTCCTTGTTAAAAAGATACCAATTTATTAAACTGCCCATGGATGTGTATTACCTGGATCACTTGCCTGTAAAAATTCAAATCCTGGACATGTCGTATATTGCTCTGGCTGCCCTGGCTCTGTGCTTTTTGGCCACTTTATATCCAGCCAAACAGGCGGCAAATATGCAACCCACTGAGGCCTTGCGCTATGAGTGAGGTGTATTGCCTGCAAGGCATTGGCAAATCCTACGCCCAAGGCTCAGAAACTGTTGAGGTGCTCAAAGAAGTAAATCTTACGATAGCTGAAGGTGATTCCCTGGCCATTGTAGGAGCTTCAGGCTCAGGAAAAAGCACTCTCTTGCAAATCATGGGCACCCTGGATACTCCGTCTGTTGGGCAAATTACCTTTAAGGGGATGGATATCTCAAGCTTGGGGTGGAAAGAACGGGCGTATATTCGCAATGCAAATATAGGCTTTGTCTTTCAATTTCATCATCTGTTACCAGAATTTTCTGCCCGGGAAAATGTCGCCATGCCTGGAATTATCAGCGGTATGGTCCGTGCTGAGGCTCTGACACAAGCGGACCTGGCTTTGGCTCGTGTAGGGCTTGCGCATCGCCTACATCACAGGGTAACGACGCTATCCGGAGGCGAACGACAACGCGCAGCCATTGCTCGGGCTATTTTGCTACAACCTCAGGTAGTTCTGGCAGATGAACCCACGGGCAACCTTGATGAGCGTACCGGACAGGAAATTAATGACCTGTTATGGCATTTGAATAACGACCAAGGGGTTACCCTGGTCATTGTGACCCACAATGCTGATCTTGCACAACGCATGCAGCGTAGACTGGAATTACGTTCCGGAGAATTGTATGAAACGTAATAAGCTTCTGCCTTTGATCCTGGCTTTCATCTTGTTTTGTCCTGCACTGACTTTTGCGGACACAGCAAACAAAGTTGTTGTGCTGCCTTTTTCAGTCAATGCTGGCCCAGAACTTGGATATTTAGAAGAAAGTCTGCCTACGTTGCTGACTGAACGACTTATGGAACAAGGTCTTCAAGTCGTGCCGCACACAGAAACTATGCACCTGCTCCAAAAAAACCAGGTGGAATATCTTGATTTGTCCGTAGCCCGAGACATGGCCCTACTCCTTGACGCAGGCTATGCTTTGTATGGCAGCTTTAACCAGGTGGGAGAAACCATCAGCCTGGACGTCCGACTGGTCAATGCTTTGGGCATCAAGGAACCTCAGCCTTTTTATGTTGTTAAAGATGGCCTGATCCACCTTTTACCAGCCATTGATGAGGTGGTCACCAAGGTTCAGGCCGGGATTGTCCAAAAGGATCTTATTGCTACCATTGAAGTGCGTGGTAATGAAATCCTGGATGATGATGTGGTACTCATGCGCATGAAGATTCATCCTGGTGAGCCCTATGATCCGCGCACAATTAATGCAGAACTGAAAAATTTGTACGAACTGGGTTATTTTGATGACATTCAAATGGCCACAGAAGACACGCCAAAAGGCAAAACACTGATTGTCACTGTGAAAGAAAAACCGCTCATTCAGGCCATTGACGTGGAGGGTGCCCAGGCCATTGATGCTGATGACATTTTGACCGCCATGGCCACCAAAACCGGTGCAGTCCTTAACCCTCGTGTTATGGCTGAAGACATGGGTAAAATTCGTGAACTTTATCGTAAAGATGGGTATTATGCCGCCAGTGTTGATTATCGACTGGAACAAGCTGATGCTAAAAGGGCCCGGCTGCACATTGTGGTGGATGAAGGCAACAAGCTGTATGTTACAGATATTGTTATCCAGGGTGCAGAACAATTGTCCCAGCGTGAACTAAAAAAACAATTGGCCTTGTCTGAACGGGGTATGTTTTCCTGGCTAACAGGCAAAGGTGTGTTGCGAGAAGAAATTCTTGATCGAGACTCAGCAGCTCTGGAAGCCTATTATGCCAATCGAGGTTTTTTAAATGCACGCGTAGGTCATCCTGAGGTAAGTTATACAGACAAAGGAATCACAGTTGTCTTTCAGGTTGAGGAAGGAGAACGGTACACAGTTTCCACTGTCGAGTATGCAGGAGATACCATTGCCACTGCCGAAGATCTCAATGCAGTTATAGATCTTGATGACCTGGCCAAAAAGAAGGGCTATTTTGATCGTTCGGTAATGCATGGTGATATAAATAAGCTTACGGAGTATTACTCTGATTTTGGATATGCCTTTGCAGATGCAGACGTAAATATAGATCGCAATGAAGAAGATCATTCCCTAGTTGTCACCTATATTATGTCCAAGGGTGCCAAGGTAAGTATCAATCGTGTGCTTATAGAAGGAAACACCAAGACCCGTGACAATGTTATCCGTCGTCAGATGCGCCTTCTTGATGGTGATCTGTATAGTGGAACAAGTTTACGGCGCTCCAATGAACGGCTGCAAAAAATTGACTACTTTGATACTGTGGACATTACTCCCGAGCCAACGGCAGATCCTACAGCCTTAAATCTACGTGTTAAAGTTAAAGAAAAACCAACAGGTATGTTCTCGGCTGGTGTTGGCTACTCAAGCTATGCCCAGGTCTTCTTTTCAGGCCAGATTTTGGAACGCAACCTCTTTGGTATGGGCTATGAACTTGGTTTTCGCGGCACTATTAGCTCCAAGTCCTCGGACTATACTCTGACCTTTTGGAATCCTAACTATGATGATACTGATCTTGGTGTTGGCTTAAGCTTGTACAATACCAAAAATGAATACTCGGATTACGACAAAAAAGCTCTGGGTGGACGCCTTCTCTTTGGTTATCCTTTAGGGGAATATAGCCTTCTTTCCTGGAGCTATCGTCTGGAACGCTACACCATTGAAAATGTGCATAAATATGCAGATAAGGTTATTAAAGATATTGAAGGTCACAATTGGGCCAGTGCTCTTTATGCGTCCATAGAACGTGACACCACAGACCGGCGCATCAATCCGACCAAAGGAACTATCTACCAGTTCGCTGTTGAATATGGTGGAGGACTGTTGGGTGGGGATGATAATTTTATTAAATATATTGCTGATGCCAGTGTGTACTACCCCTTGTTTTGGGAAACCATTTTCCATTTCCACGCCCAGGCTGGTTATGTTATGAAAAATGGTAGTGAAAGAATTCCGCCTTTTGAACGTTTTTATCTCGGCGGCATGGACTCGGTACGAGGATATAAAGACCGGACCATTTCCCCTGTCTATGATAAAAAAGAAGGACAAATGGGCTATAAAGAGGGAGATGAAAAGGGAGGAACCAAAAGTATTTTTGCCAACTTCGAGTACTTGGTACCCATCCATAAAGAAATGGGTATCCTGGGACTTATCTTTTTTGATATTGGCAAGACCTGGGATGATAGAGAATCCATAGACTTTGACTGGTACAAAAGTGTGGGCGTTGGCATACGCTGGTACTCTCCCCTTGGGCCTTTACGTCTTGAATACGGTTATCCTCTGGATGAAGTAAAGATCGGTGAAAAACGCAAGGGTCGCATTGAATTTTCTGTGGGACAATTTTTCTAAAATATCAAAGATTACAAGGAGTTTTACATGCGTTTACGTATTTTTAGCATCATGGTGTTACTGTTGTTCGTGGCTACTACTGTCAGCGCAAACACAAAAATTGCTATTGTAGATATGAAAGCAGTAATTGCCCAGTCAGAGGCAGGGATCAAGGCCATGGACCAACTTAAAACGCAGTTCAAAGACATGAAGGATAACCTGGATGCCCAGAAGAAAAGTCTGGATACCTTAAAGGATGAACTGCAAAAACAGTCCATGATGCTCAGTCAAGAAGCAAAAATGGACAAGGAAGATCAATACAAGCGGAAAATTCGTGATTTTCAGGATATGGGACAAAATTATCAGCGCAAACTCCAGCAGGCAGAACAGGATCTTTCCAAGCCCATTATTGATAAGCTGGTGCAAGTAGTTGATGATTATGGCAAAAAAAATAGTTATGATATTATTTTTGATGCACCAACCAGTGGCGTTATTTTTGCCCAGGATCACGTGGATGTTACCCAGGCCATTATTACAGAACTCAATAAAGTTATGCGTGGTAAATAATAGACTATGCTTCTTTCAGAATTAGCCAGATTGTTGCATCTCCCGTGGCAGGGCAAAGATGTTGAAATTTCGGGAGTAAATACCTTGGCCGACGCCAAGAATTTTGAGCTGTCTTTTCTGGCCAACCCCAAGTATGCGCACCAGTTGGCTAGTACGCAGGCTGCGGCAGTTATCCTGGCTGAAGGCATAGAAACGCACTCCTGCCTGATCAGCACCAATCCCTATCTGGACTTTGTCCGGGCCGTGCAGTTCTTTGCCCAGGACCAGGGATGCCTCACTGGAATAAGTACCCTGGCCTATATTCACCCCGAGGCCCAGGTAGCCCCCGATGCCATTATCTACCCTTTTGTTTTTATTGGCCAAGGAGTTCATATTGGCTCAGGGGCTCGAATTTTTAGTGGCTGCTATATTGGAGAAAACTGCCACCTGGGCGATAATGTGCTTGTCTATCCCCATTGCAGCCTCATGGCTGGAACCATTGTCGGCAACAATGTGACCTTACATGCGGGAGTAGTCCTTGGTAGTGATGGGTTTGGGTTTGCCCAAGCCCAATCCGGTCTCACCAAATTTCCACAAATTGGTCGCACCATTATTGAAGACAATGTAGAAATTGGGGCCAATACCACCATTGATCGAGCTTCTTTGGGGGAAACTCGAGTAGGCCAGGGGACTAAAATCGATAACTTGGTCCAATTGGGGCACAATGTCCAAGTGGGCCACAATTGCATTATAGTTTCTCAAGTAGGCATTGCCGGCTCCACAACCTTGGGTAACGAAGTTGTTTTAGCCGGCCAGGTAGGCCTTGCCGGCCATATTCATATTGGTGACAAAAGTCGCATTGGGGCCAAGTCTGGTGTGGGCCAAGACGTGCCTCCTGGAAAGGATATGAGTGGTATCCCAGCCATGCCCCATAGTACCTACCTCAGGGTATCAACCATTACGCCCAAGTTACCAGAAATGCGCAAACGAATCTCTAAGCTCGAAAAAGAGCTGGAAGCCCTTAAGAAAATATTGATGAGCAACGAGCAAGAAAACAATGACTAGTAAACCTGAGTATGGTGAAATTGTCAGCCTGGACATTATGGACCTGCTCCCTCACCGCTATCCTTTTTTACTTGTGGATCGCGTTTTGTCCTTTGAGCCCATGAAGGCCATTCATGCCCTTAAAAATGTTACCCTGAATGAACCATTTTTTCAGGGCCATTTTCCGTCTTATCCGGTCATGCCAGGAGTCTTAATCCTGGAAGCTTTGGCCCAAGCTGGCGGAATTTTGGTTATCAAAAGCCTGCCCCCAGAAGATACCACCGACAAGATATTTCTTTTTACGGGCATGGAAAAAGTTCGTTTCCGTCGGCCTGTTTTCCCTGGAGACCAACTTCACCTTCATGCTGTCTATGAACGGCACAAGCTGACCTTGTGGAAAACTGTCTGTAAAGCCATGGTGGATGATAAAATAGTAGCTGAAGGCATTTTGACTGCGTCCATAGTGCCGCGGGAGGATTGATGTCCACAACGATTCATTCCACTGCTTTGGTGCATCCTCATGCCCAGCTGGGCATTGATGTCAGCATCGGACCTTATGCCATAGTGGAAGAAAATGTATCTATAGGCGATGGTTCTATTATTGATGCCGCAGCACAGATCAAAAAATTTACCACTTTGGGCATACGAAATCATGTCCATTCCATGGCCTGTGTTGGCGGTGAACCTCAAGATTTAAAATTTCGCGGAGAAGACACGCGGCTGGAAATTGGGGATTGTAATAAGATTCGAGAATTTTCAACTATACACCGCGGAACTGAAGGTGGCGGCGGTGTAACCCAAGTTGGCTCCCATAACCTCATGATGGCCTACTCGCACATTGCCCATGATTGTCTATTGGGCGATAATAATGTGCTGGCCAATGCTGCAACTCTGGCCGGTCATGTCAGTGTTGGCAGTGAAGTTGTCGTGGGAGGACTTTCCGCTGTACACCAATTTGTCAATATCGGTGACCATGCTTTTATTGGTGGCAAAACCGGGGTAGCTCAGGATGTGCCACCTTTTATGCTGGCCGTGGGGGAACGAGCAACTTTGCGTGGGCTCAATCTTATTGGTTTGCGCCGCCATGGATTTTCGCGAGATGAAATTCAGGCCCTCAAAGCTGCGTACAAACTTATCTGGCGCTCTAATCAAGAACGCAATGAAGTCATGCAACAAGTAGAAACAGAACTGGGCAGTTTCCCCCAGGTTATGAAACTTTTAGATTTCATCCGTAACAGTAAACGGGGAACCATTACTCCAGAACGTCTGTGACCCCATGACCATGATTCTTGGAATCATAGCTGGTGGGGGCTCCTTCCCAAGTATTGTAGCCCAAAACGCCCAAAAACAGGGTATCCCTATCATTGGAGTTGGATTTCCTGGGGATACAGACCCGGCCTTTGCAAAAAACTGCACGACCTTTACCTGGTTAAAACTGGGACAATTGGGCCGGCTACTCAAATTTTTTGGTCAGCACCAGGTAACGCATGTGGTTATGGCTGGCCCCATCAATAAACCCAAAGCCCTTGATTTGCGTCCAGACTGGCGTGCAGCCAGGCTTTTGTTTCGACTTAAAACCAAAGGTGACGACACATTGCTGCGTGCTGTTGGGGAAGAGCTGGAACAGGAAGGCATCAAGCTCATTGGGCCTCATCAGTTTTGTCCTGATCTTTGTGCCCCACCAGGTATTCTCACTCAGCGCAGACCAACACAGCAAGAACTCCATGACATTACCTTGGGCTGGACCATGGCGGAACACCTCGCTCCATTTGATATCGGACAATGCCTTGTGCTTCGAGAAGGAATAGTGCTGGCTGTGGAAGCCATAGAAGGAACTGATGCAGCTATCCGACGAGCTGGGACCCTGGGGGGAGCTGGGGCTGTGGTGGTAAAACGCCCCAAGTTAACCCAAGACACCCGTCTTGACTTGCCAGCCATTGGCCCAGAAACCATCCGGTCCATGATCTTTGCCCAAGCAACCTGCCTTGCCCTGGAGGCAAAAACAACTCTTATTTTTGACCTCGACGAAACTATAGCCCTTGCTAATAGCCATTTAATAACCATTGAGAGTCGTCTTAAATAGCCATTATTGACCACTATCTGTGTCAACAGTGCGAGTTGTCTGCAGATATACTGCCCTGACCTAGGAAAAAAGTATGCCCGCCACTATTCGTAGTAGATTTAAGATTGTTTATCTTGTTTTTATACTTATCTTTGCTTGTGCGGCAATATCTTTGATATATATTAGCTCATTAGACTATTATAATTATAACAATGCTCTTTCAACATATAACAAATTGGGGCAATATACAAAATTAATTCATGTATTACAAAAAGAAAGAGGATTGTCCTCCATCTATATTCATAATTTCTCCACTTCAAACAGGTCATCCCTAGAAAAAGGAAGAATGACAACCACAGATTATATTAATGCATCCTCTATTGAAGAATTTAATACCATACAAAATTCTATAGAATTTATTCGTACATCTATGGATAACAACTTAGATAATGCAGAATATATTATTCTTGAGTATTCAAAATTAATCTACATGCTCATATCTAAGATTAATTCTCAAGCATTGCTGGCAAACAAAAAATACAGTCAAGCATTCTTACAATTACAAAATCTTATCATGGCTCGAGAACATTTGGGGCGGTTACGCGCATACATATCAACACCAATTGATAACATGCGACAAGATAGACTCAGTAAAACCTATGCCCTTGAAAGATATATATTTTATACCATTGCCATCAATGAGTTTTTTTCCAGCCAATCAAACAAGCATGCTATCCACCAATTTGAATCCACTACCACACTTGAGGTTCTAAAAAAAATTGAAGACCTTCTAAAGGGTAATGCCGCTACAGATTTTGATAATGCTGAAGCATTTGCTGCTTTGACAAAAATTATAGATTATTATTTTGATATAGAAACATCTCTGCTTGCCAACATTGAAGAAGACTTGCGCGCTGACAAATCTAAGATGCAATTTTTCTTCTTTACCATCACCGCAGTATCTCTTGCTTTTATTTTTCTTTCAGCATTTATTATTTTCAAATACCTAAGTTCTCTCACAACCCGACTAGCAAAATTGCATGAAACAATGAGTCTTGTTTTAAAAACAAAAAACTATCAGGTTACATGTTATGCGGAACAGCAAGATGAGATCTCTGCAATAGCCAGGGGACTTAATACCTTATTGCAATTTACCCATCAATTGATTGTGGAAAAAGATGCAATGGCTTCCCATGATCAGCTCACAGAAATTTACAACAGAAATAAGTTCATTGAGCTGTTTACTCTGGAAATGAATAAAAGCATTCGGTATAATACGCCTTTTTGTATTGTCATGATGGATATTGATCATTTCAAAAAAATAAACGACACCCATGGTCATGGAGTGGGAGATACTGTTCTAAAAGAATTGGCCAATCTTGTTATGCAACATATTCGAGCTTCAGATATCTTGGCCCGCTGGGGAGGAGAAGAGTTTGTTCTCCTTGCCCCCTCAAGTACTCTTGAAACCACCAGAGACCTTGCAGAAAAATTACGACAACTCATAGCTGCCCATTTATTTGCAGGTCATCTAAAGATTACCATGAGCTTTGGCATTGCCCAATATGCCCCTAATGACACCTTAAAATCCATCATCGCCAGAGCTGACTCTGCATTATACATATCAAAGCATGAAGGAAGAAACAAAGTTACTTGTGCCTAGATTTCCGACTGGACCACAAGACCCAGACTCTATTTTCACATTTGCTATCCTGTAAGTTCATCAAAACACCAATATTAATATTACTCTTTTTCATGTCCAAAACACACATCTCTTCCTTTCGCTCCTACCGTAGAGCCCAACAATCAGAACTTATAACTTTTCAGACCATCGTTTATGAAACTGACCTCTGGATTGCTGCTCACAAAGATCTTTCAGAGCCCGTAGCTGAGTATGTTCGACAACTTCGAGGCCAAATTCAGGCCTATGCAGCCATTTTCCCTGAGTTTTTCACCAGCCTGACTCCCATGGCTGCCAGCTCCCATGCTCCTGAGATCATCAAGCGTATGTGTGCTGCTACTCAATTGGTGCAGGTAGGCCCCATGGCTGCTGTTGCTGGCACCATTGCTCAAATGGTTGCTGAATATTTTTATGCTCAATCTCCAGATCTTCTGGTGGAAAACGGGGGGGATACCTTTCTTTTTTCCACCAAAGATCGCCAGGTAGGCATTTTAAGTATTCCCGACCAAGATCTGCGGCTGTGTGTTCGTGTTCAGGCCACAGAATTTCCGTGTTCCTTTTGTGCATCATCTGCAAAAATCGGTCACTCCTTAAGTTTTGGCAATGCAGATGTGGTGGTGGTACGGTCTCAGAATGCCTCACTGGCTGACGGTGCAGCTACTGCCCTGGCCAATATGCTCCAAGATGCTCAAGATATTGAGCTGGTCATAAACAAGGCCAAAAGCTGGCAGGATTTGGGTGTTCAGGGACTTTTTGCACAATGTGAGGGACAGGTGGGAGTATGGGGGCAAATGGAGCTGACCATCTTATAACTCTAGACCGCTTAAACTTTGGTTCATCCTTACATTGTCCGTAAGTCCCAATACAAAATATTTATTTTTGTTGACATGATACCAGGAAACACATAGCCATTCGGCTGTAAAGCAAGAATAAAGGTGCTCACATCTTTTCTTGTCGCCAGTTGATAGTTGGTTACAGCTGGTATTTTTTATTTACTTTTTTCTTTGGAGTTTACTGTCTTGTCTACAAACATCTATGTTGGAAATCTAGCCTGGTCCACTTCTAGTGATGATTTACATGCACTTTTTTCTGAGTATGGTCAGGTCAACGCTGCAAGCGTTATTGAAGATCGCGACACTGGTCGCTCAAGAGGTTTTGGTTTTGTCGAAATGGATGCTGAAAGTGCTCAGAAATCAATTCAAGCTCTTAATGGTACAGACTTTCAGGGTCGCACCTTAAAAGTTAACGAAGCACAGCCCCGTCAAAATCGTTCTTCTCGACCTCGCTACTAGGCTAAACCGAGTACTTGGAAAGCCCGTTGTTTGCAGCGGGCTTTTTTTATTGAGCATATAATATTCAAAGTTCTTCTCTGATCATTTTATTTACAGTCAAAACTTTCATCTCTGGATGAAGGAGAATTTATGATAAAAAAAATTATTTTCTCTCTTTGTATTATTTTAACTTGTTCTCCAGCCTATAGTGGAGAGAAAGAACATCGTGCTTTAGCTCGTGAACTCATTAAGATAACAGATGGCGATACGGTTATGGAAAAAATGAAAGACCAGCTATCCATGGTTTTTGAGCAGCTTACTTTGCAAATGAATATCCAACAAGCAGACAAACCCAAACTGGATAAATTTACAGCACGTTTTCAAGCCATTCTTAAAGATGATATGGCTTGGGATAAAATTGAAAACCAATACATTGATCTATATACTACCGTATTTACAGAAGAAGATATCAAGGGGCTGGTAGGATTTTATAACTCCGAGCTTGGAAAAAAAGTAACGGAGAAAATGCCAGAACTTATGCAACAGAGCATGGTTGTGGCCAGAGAGCACATGCAAACAGTGGTTCCCAAGCTTGAAGAGCTTACGGAGGAGATGCGCAAGGAATTTGTACCTCAGGAAGATAATGCAGTTGAGCCCACACCATAAGCTTCTGCCTTAGCACAAAGCACATTTGCCAAAGCTCCCTAGATCTTCTATGGAGCTTTTTTATTTGAGAAAACTATGGTGGATTGGCTGGAAAATTTCAAACCCTGGACCGGGGGCTGGGAAAACCTCTTATGGTGGCTGGCTCTGCTGTCTATCCTCATGTTTTTAGGCTCTTTGGTGGCCATTCCTTTTTTGGCCAAACGCATACCAGAAGATTATTTTTTATCCCCAAAACGAAGTAAGGCTCGCTGGAGTACCTGGCCCATGTATCTTCAATGCCTGTTTGTTGTTTGCAAAAATGTCTTTGGTCTCATTTTAGTCCTGGCCGGTCTCGCCATGCTTATTTTGCCTGGACAGGGGCTTTTAACTATTTTCGTTGGCCTGCTGCTCATGAATTTTCCGGGCAAATTTTCTTTGGAACGCCGAATTATTCGTTATACTCCTATTTTTAGGACCATCAACTGGATCCGCCAACGACAAAATATCCCCCCTTTACGTCTTGAACACAAAAAGTAAAATACACTACTGCCCATAACTTTGTTGACCTGACTATTAAGACTATAAATTGACACTCCAACACCGACATAACGATATATCTCTGTTTCCTTAAAATTTGCTACAACCTGACCCTCATAATTGTTCCACCAGGCCTTACCTTGAACCCTTGCCAAACAAGCCTTCCTGACCACACACCCTACAAATTTTAAAAATAAACTGCTCAGCCCCAACTTTGCTCTTGACCTTTGGTCTAAAGTGCGCATAAAAAGTTAATCACGTCAAACATTTCAGGGAGGCTATCATGAGCTTTGATCTCTTAGCTACTTTGGGAATAATTATTGTTGCCGCAGGTTATCTTGTCTACCGGTTTCGCAAGCCGAGCTCTGGCTGCTGTGGATGTAACAGCTGCCCTTCCGACTCCCCGGACAGGCTGCGAAATGCTGGCTGCTCTGGACAAAATGCTCCTCATTGTCCTGGACAAAACAAGACAACCCTCAAGAAATTTAATTAGACATCCTTAATTTTTGGAGTTTCCTATGACCCACACTATTTCTCTGCGCTCCATGCGCCAAGATCAGTCTGGAACCATCTATCAAGTTAATGCCAAAGGTGAATTGGGGCGGCGTATTCGCGACATGGGGCTGGTACCTGGCACCCCCATTACCATTCTTGGGCGAGCACCCTTGAAAGACCCCGTGGCCTTGCGCCTGCGCGATTTCACCCTGACTTTGCGTAACAATGAAGCTGACTATATTCTTGTAGAAACTGAGGGAGGCCAAGAGTGAGTATAACTTTAGCCCTTATGGGCAACCCCAATTCTGGGAAAACAACGCTTTTTAACAGCCTGACCGGTTCCAGACAGCATGTGGGCAACTACCCTGGCATTACCGTGGAAAAACGTGAAGGCCATCTAAAAATTCAAGACCTTGATATCAATGTCATTGACCTGCCCGGTACCTATTCCCTGACGGCCTACACCCAAGATGAATTGGTGGCCCGAAATTTTCTCATTGAAAACCAGCCAGATGCCGTACTCACAATCTTGGATGCTACCAATTTGGAACGCTCCCTGTATTTGGTAGTACAAATCATGGAGTTGGGTAGCCCTGCTCTGGTAGCCTTGAACATGATGGATGAAGTCCGGCGCAAAGGCATGACCATTGATACTGCCCGACTGTCCAAGGTTTTGGATTTGCCCGTTATGGATCTGGTGGCCCGTACAGGCGAAGGTAAGGAGCGGGTTCTGCAGGAAGTTTACTCAGCTGTCAAAAACAAGGTGGAGCGACAACCCCTGCGTATTTCCTATGGTCATGACCTGGATGAAGCCCTGGATAAGATGCAGAAGATTATTGACGAAGCTTCTTTTCTAGGTGGACGTTATCCAGCCCGCTGGTTGGGTCTTAAATATCTGGAAAATGATGAAGAAATCCTGTCTCAAGGCCAGAGTAACCCTGAAGTGCACGCTCGTTTACAAGAAATCGCACGTCAGCTAGCCGAGCATTGTCGCCAGACCTTAAATATGGAGCCTGAATCCCTTATTGCTGACTATCGCTATGGATTTATTACCTCTCTTTTAAAAGAAGGCATTGTCACCCGCTCCAACCAGCAGGCTCGCTATGACCTAACGGACAAGATTGATCTGGTACTAACCAATCGCCTGGCTGGGCCAATACTCATGTTTGCCATTGTGTACCTTATGTTTGTGCTCACCTTTGTGCTCGGTGACATCCCCTTGGGCTGGGTAGAAGATTTCTTTGCCTGGCTGGGTGAAACCACAGAAGCAATCCTGCCTGAAGGGCTATTTAGCTCCATGATTTCTTCGGGAATTATTGCTGGTGTGGGTGGAGTACTCAGTTTTACTCCCCTTATTTTAATCATGTTCTTTTTTCTCTCCATTTTGGAAGATTCCGGCTATATGGCCCGGATGGCCTATATGCTGGACCGTGTTTTCCGAACTTTTGGCCTGCATGGCTGTTCGGTCATGCCTTTCATTATATCTGGCGGCATTCCTGGTGGTTGTGCTGTACCAGGAATTATGGCGACCAGAACTTTGCGTAGTCCCAAAGAAAAAATTGCCACTATTCTGACCGCGCCTTTTCTTAACTGCGGGGCAAAGGTACCTGTTTTTCTACTTTTAAGTGCAGCCTTTTTCCCAGATTCTGGAGCAAGTGTCATGTTCTGGGTCACCCTGGCCGGCTGGATAGTAGCCATGCTTTCAGCTTGGCTCTTACGTTCCACCATTATTCGTGGGGAAGCCACACCTTTTGTCATGGAACTCCCCCCCTATCGTCTGCCCACCCTAAAGGGATTGTTGCTACATACCTGGGAGCGTGCTTGGCAATATATTAGAAAGGCAGGGACAGTAATCTTGGCTGTTTCTGTACTGCTGTGGGCGGCCATGACTTTTCCCCAACTCCCGGAAGAACGGGAAGACCATTACACGAATCAGGAAGCTGTTATTGAAGCCCAGGCTTGGGATAACGAGGAAGATAAAGAGTTCGCTCTGCTAAATTTGGTAAATGACAAGTCACAGGAAGAATTACAATATTCTTTAGCTGGCAGGATTGGCACCGCTTTGGAACCTATATCACGGCTGGCTGGTTTTGACTGGCGCACCAACATAGCCCTCATTGGAGGATTTGCAGCCAAGGAAATTGTGGTCTCAAGTCTGGGGACAGCTTATTCTTTGGGTGAAGTAGATCCTGATGAAAGCGGAAAACTGTCAGATCGCTTACGCAATGACCCGCACTGGAACGTATGGGTAGCCCTGAGTTTTATGGCTTTTGTACTTTTGTACGCCCCATGCTTTGTGGCTGTGGTCATGATTGCCAAAGAACTCAATTGGAAATGGGCAACCTTTTCCGTAATCTTTAACACGGTCCTGGCCTATATAATTTCAGTGGGTATTTTCCAGGTGGGGCGTATTATTTAGAAAGTAAGTTCAAAAACATAAGCTATTAAAAGATCAAAAACAACAAAACCACTAAAAACATCCTCCTGGCAGGGGTGATGCAAGCAAACATTGCCCCTGCCTCCTGTACAGAAGCATTGTAGTCAAACTATACCCAAAACCAGATACAAAGATAACATCAGTCCCATAAAACCGACTACAGCATTGATATACATCGCAGCCCGTGTATTATAGCCATTGGGAATTTCCATCTGATGCAAAGTTTGTAAGAAATGACGGTGCTGAAACACAGAATAAATGGCCACAAAAGTACCTAGCAAAACAAATCCCAGACCACCGATAAAAGACAGATACCGCTGCACCTCCAGGCTCTTGTGGATATTTTGCAATTCAAGATAAAGACCAAAGCGCTCCACTACAAAACCAAAGGCCATTAAAGACAGCCCGGTACGATTCCAGGCAAAAAGAGTTCGTTCAGCAGCAAAAAGAATACGTGGATCGCCTTCGTTATCCATAACCATCCCCTACAAACAGCCAATCACTTTGACCATTATCCAAGCCGGACAAAACCACGGTCTAAACTGTTTTTTTACATAGCCCCTCGCCCCAAGTTTACTCCTGTGGCTTCTGCTGCGCGAAGAAGCTGATGATCCACAGGCACTGTGCGACATAAACCCGCCAGCTCACCCAAGGGCACTAAAATAATATCTGGAGTTTTAAGGGCCACCATGGTCCCAAACTCGCCCCTGGCAGCAGCATCCACAGCTGCCACGCCAAGCCTGGTCCCCAAAACCCGATCAAAAGAAGTAGGAGAACCACCACGTTGGATATGCCCAAGCACTGTGGTGCGCACTTCAAGAGGAATTCTTTCTCGGATCTGTGCTGCCAGATGAAATCCAATACCACCCAATTGTTCTACACCCTGCAGGCGATTGTCCGCTGTACCTTGACTGATACGTTGTCCACCTTGCTCACACGCTCCTTCAGCCACCATAATAATGCTAAAAGGACTACCACCACGAATACGGTGCTGAATTTTGGTAACCACATAATCAAGATTGTAGGGGATTTCAGGGATAAGAATAATATGTGCACCCCCGGCCAATCCTGCTTCCAAAGCAATCCAACCCGCATAACGGCCCATAACTTCCAGTATCATGACTCGATCATGGCTGCGACCTGTAGTCTGCAAACGGTCCATGGCATCACAGGCCACTTGAACTGCGGTTTGAAAACCAAAGGTGTAATCCGTTCCAAACAGGTCATTATCAATGGTTTTGGGAATTCCCACCACAGGCATCCCCATAAGTTGAAACTTATGCGCCAATTCCAAAGTGCCTTCGCCGCCCACCACAAAAAGACAATCCAGCTCCAGGTCACGAAAGGTTTTCATGGCTTGGTCTGACAAGTCACGCACAACTATTTCGCCCTGATCGTTAAATTCCCGATAAGCAAAGGGGTTTCCTTTGTTGGTGGTCCCAAGAATTGTTCCACCCAAAGTCAAAATATCCCTGGTATTACGTGTGGTCAGACCCATGGTACGACCAAAGACCAGCCCATCAAAACCATTTTCCAGGCCAATGACCTTGGCTTTATATTGAATAATGGCTGTTCGGGTTACAGCCCGAATGACAGCATTAAGACCAGAGCAATCCCCACCTCCAGTCAAAATACCTACACGTTTCAAAGGCATAAATCCCCCAATAAAGTTAACAAATCATTTTTTTTACTTGAGCAAAAAGAATATCATCCACAGCACTTTGGCCCAAACGTTGGTAAATATCATGTAAGGCCAGACATTCTGTGGCAAAAATATTCTTTTCTCCAATACGTTCATAGAGCCCGGTAGCGCGCATAACATCTAAAACTTGCCGCTTAAGCCCAGAAAAAACAGGCTCAATCCCTGCCTCATGCAAACGACCAATAACGCTTTGTAGCATTTCTTCACCCGAAGAATCTAAAAAGTTTATCGCATCACTAATAACCAGTAAATACCTGGTCTCTTTGTTGTCGGCTACTGCTGTAAGCACAGCATCTTCAAAATGAGCTATATTGGCAAAATAAAGGGAGCCATCAAAACGCATGACCGTGACCAATGCTGATGTGGTTAACGAGGAATACTGCCCCACATCACGCAAGGTCCCATCACGATAACGACCAAGAATGGCGACACGTGGAGCCATGGTACGGTACAAGTACAGCCCAATGGACAGGGCCACTCCAACCATAATACCACGATCCAGATGGGGGGCTGCCAACAAGGTCACCACAAAGGTAGTCAAGGCCACCACTCCATCACCGCGATTGGCTTTCCAGACATGGACAAAAGCATGGGGAGTAAGGAGCCCCACCACAGCCAAAACAATAATAACTGCCAACACTGCCTTGGGCAGGTGATAAAGCCAGGAGGTTAAAAACAACAGGGTCAAAGCCACAAAAATACCATTAAAAACCATGGCCATGCCTGTCCGGGCTCCGGCCTGAAGATTAATGGCTGAGCCAGTAAAAGATCCACACGCTGGATAGGCCTGAAAAAAAGAACCACTGATATTGGCCAGTCCTTGACCAATAAGCTCCTGATTGGGATCAATATGTTGACGGCTCTTACTGGCCATGGCCTTGGCCATGGAAATGGATTCCATAAAGGCTACCAGGGCAATAACCAAAGCAGCCATCAGAAGTTGGGCCACAGCATCAAAGGTGAGGTTGGGTACACGAAGAGTGGGCAATCCCGCTGGAACTGTGCCCACCACATCGCCTCCTCCTGCCAATTGCATGCTCCCAGCTTCAACACTTCTCACTCGCCAAACCGGACCCTGGGGTGTGGCATGGGCAGGTAAGGTACCCAGGGCATAAAGCTTGGTCTCCCCTTGAGTCTCGGCAAAAACCAAACGCAGTTTGCGCACTTCACGCAATAACTCATTGTATCTCCGCTCCTGTGAGCGTGTTTCCAACCGGGCCAGCTCTATTTGATGCCGCAATCCAGCTGCCATCCAAACTTGACTTTCCTTGTCGGCTGCTCTTTGGCGCATGGACAAGGCAGCAATATCTTCGGCCAAGTCATTGATACGCAGTTGGGTTTCTTCAAATTGCTCTATCAAATCATGAGCATAGGGTGTGGCCAAAACATTGACCTCTGCACTATCCCTTTGATCATAGCCAGTTAAAGCACTAACCAGGGTGGCAAGAGCCACAGCTATCAACACCGAAGTCTTGGCCAAAAGAGGAACCCTCTTTAAGCCCACCAAAAGAGCCAACCCCAGTACAGCCATACCCACTGTAGGCAGGTGTATATGGGAAATCTGTAAAAGCATTTCCCAAATATCCCCCAGAAAAAAATCACTGCGCCCTTTGGGAATACCCAGCAATAAGTCCAGCTGAGACAGACCAATGACAATGGCCGCAGCATTCATAAAGCCCAAAATAACTGGGTGGGAGACAAAGTTGACAATAGTACCCAGTTTAAGGACTCCCAGTAGCAGCTGGATCACGCCTACCAAAAGTGTCAACACCAGGGCATAACAAATATATTCTGGTGTATTGGATACCGCCAGGGGAGTCACCGCAGCAGCAGTCATCAAAGAAATAATGGCTACCGGTCCTGTGGCTAGCTGTCTGGACGAACCCCATAATGCACCGACAATGGCTGGTACAAAGGCAGTGTATAGACCAAAGTATAAAGGTAAACCTGAAAGCTGGGCATAAGCCATGGCCTTGGGTACCAGCACCAAAGCTCCAGTCATTCCAGCCACAAGATCTGAGCGTACACTCAAAATCGACATGGGAAACCAGGCCAGAAAAGGGAAAAAACGCAATAACTTGACAGGCATAAAATCTTCCTTGTTCCAACTTTTATTTTAGGGAAATATTTATCAATGACGTCATTGTACGAAATGCAAAGAGAACATGATTGGACAAAACAATTGCTAACAATCTGATCAACAAAAAAGAATTATTATGTTTTTGTCTGTCATGACTTGCTCGAGTAACCTAAGACGGCTCTTGAAAGTCTTGGAGGATATGTACTACTTTGCAGTATCCGATGATGCTGCCCCAGCCGTAACCACCAGTACCCCACAATGAGCCCAACCACAGACTTCCTTGGTTACCCGACCGGTAAACATGCGGGGCAAGGGGCTACTTCTCATGCCCTCGATCATAATCATATCCACATTACGTTCTTGGGCCAGTTGCACAATAATATCTGATGGATGTCCCACATCAGCGACAGCTTCAAATTCCAGGTGAGGAAATTGGCTACGACCTTGAGCACAAATATTTTCAGCCATTTCCCAAGCCTGATCCAAAGAATTCTGGGCCTTGGCTACAGCCACAAAGGTTAGACGTTGTAAGGTTACACAACATTTACCCAAACTTAAGGCTTGCTCAACAGCCAGACGGCTGCCAGGGGAATCCTCTACTGCTACCAAAACATGAGTTCCTGTAAGGAGAGATTCTTCAGGCAAGACCAAGATCATGGGAAATCCAAGGCTTATGACCTTGGCAGTCATGCTGGTGGCAATAAGATACAGGCGCCCAGCTCGTCCACGGCGGCCCATAAGAATAACGTCTGCCTTCCGCATCCTGGCCTGTTCCACTATGGCCTGTTCTGGTACCGCAGCGCCCACAACAACGGTTTCGCATTCTACACCGCTATCTTTGCTCATTTTGCGAATCTGATCAAAATAGGGAGTCATTTCTTGTTGGCGTCGAGTCAACTTGGCATTGGCTGGCTTTAAAGATTCCGTTTCTATGTGCACCACATGCAAAACTATAAGTTTTGCCTGACATGCTTGAGCAAAAAATATGGCTTCTTGCACTGCACCATCACTAAAGTGAGATCCGTCTGTTGCAAGCAGCAGGGTTTTGGCTTCCCCCAAAAGACTTGTGGAAAAACGACTCATAACTGACTCCAACGCTGAGGGTTTCTTATGTAAGGAGGATAACACTGCCCCCCTGGCAACTCAAGTCTGAGACAGGAGCAGGCTCTAAAAAATCGCAAAATACGCATTGACAAACTCTATCTTGGTTGGTTTATCTTCAATTTGTGTTACGATTTTAGAAAAAATATGGTAGAGTCAATATGTTTTTTTCTCTAGCAAACATGTACAACTCTTATTTTGAGAATACGTCTTCCCAGGCAAGGCTTCTTTCTTAAAGGATACTGGAAAAGTGAACAAACCAGACATTGGCTCCTCTTTTCTCGATAATCCAGCCAATTTGGATCTTCCCCTCCTTGGGACACAACCCAATGTACTATTGGCCATGCCTGCCACCATTTCCCAGGCCAAAGCACGTGGCTTGGCCTCTTTATCCTGTAGCCTATCTTTTTTGTCGCATATGGTGATTGCCTGTATCGCCTTAATGCTCACGACTACTCCGCAAATGCCTGTTTCTATCATGAGTTTGGATCTTATGCCTGGGTTTGTAACAGAATCTTCAAAACCTGGCGATGATATGGGTGAGACAAAGATATTTGAAACAAAGGACGTGGGCGTGCAAGCTGAACCAGTATCAAAACCAGTACCTGAGCCAGTACCTGAGCCAGTACCTGAACCAGAGCCAACACCTCCGCCTAAACCACCTGTAGAAAAAAAACCTGTGCAACCTCTTCCTGAGCCCACCTTAGAAAAGGTCAAGCCCATATCACAAGCAGCCAAAGAAGCTCCCTCAAAAGAACCTGTTATTCCAAAAACAGACCCTGCTCCGGCACAGAGTTTTGAAAACACAGCATCTTCTGCCTCCAAACCTGCTTCTAATTCTGCTCCCAGGCATTCTGGTACAAGCCAGGGTAAATCCAGCACTGTGCGCAAAAGTTCGGGACAGGGTGGCGATGGGGGATCTGTACTATCCAATTTTGGAGATGCTGACGGACCACACTTTGTGCGTCGAGTAATGCCCAAGTATCCTGAACTGGCCAGACGCCGAGGCCTGGAAGGTGTGGTGCTATTACGTCTGGTCATAGGTATTTCTGGAGAACTCAAAGACGTACAAGTGGTTGAAGGTGCTGAACGCTATTTTGAGGAAGCTGCCCTAGCCGCAGTCAAAGCCTCACGTTATGCTCCGGCCACAAAAAACGGACAAAGTATTGAGTGCTCTGCTCTCCTGCCCATCCGTTTTGCTTTGCGCGGTACCTAAGTTGAGCCTGTCCAGGCAACATAACCATTAACCTCATCCCACTTTATCGTAAAACATAGCCAAACAAGGAGAACGCATGTCCTGCCAATTTCCCCAAGAACGTATTAAAGAAACCATCCATTTTCACGGCCATAGTTGCCCAGGTCTGGCTATTGGCATCCGGGCTGCAGAACTGGCTTTGCGTGAACTCAATAATCCTACGGATTCTGAAATTGTTGCTGTGGTGGAAACAGATATGTGCGGGGTGGATGCCATCCAGTTTTTAACTGGGGCCACCATGGGCAAAGGTAATCTCATTCATCGTGACTATGGGAAAATGGCCTTTTCCTTTTTTCATCGCAAAACCGGGCAAGGGCTGCGCGCATTGCTTAATCCCCAATCCCGCGGAGGTATGGATGACGAAATGGCCACTCTTATGCGTAAAAGCACCCAGGGTACAGCCACTGAGGATGAGAAAAAGCGTTTGACAGCATTACGAGCCCAACTTCAAGAACGCTTCATGACCCTGCCTTTGGAAGAAATGTTTCTCATCACCCCTTTGGACCAAGGTATACCAAGACCACCGCAGATTTTACAAAGTATTGCCTGTGACCATTGTGGTGAAAAAACCATGGAAAGTCGCACCCGACGTTTTGCCGGACAAGCCTTATGTATCCCCTGTTTTACCGAGGTTGAACAAAAAATCTGAATATCTACTACGGTAATTCTTTTCTTGTCGTAGCAGGTCGTGCCTCTTTGCTTGAAAATCATTTTTTAATTTTTTGAAAGGACAGGCATGACGAAAGAGAGTAGGAACTCTGGATCAGGCAGCCCAGGAGATCAGTGCTGTAACCACAACCTTACTGCCATTTCTATACAAACCAACCCTGGCCCTCAATGTTACCACTGGTTACAAACCTATAGATAGAGGTCAAATCGGCCCCTGAAACCTATTGATATCCTGGCCGCACTATCTTAATAACGACAGGTTATAGAGTCTGTCACCATTGTTAACGTGGTGTGGCCATACAATTTTTTTTACCTGGCTGTTTTTAGATAAGTTTAGCACTTTCCTTAACGTAGCCGTATCCCTACAAGCACTTCCATCAAAAAATTATGCCTCAATATGATCTTATTGTCATTGGTGGCGGCCCAGCCGGACTTATGGCTGCAGCCACAGCAGCCAGCAAAGGAGCAAGCACCCTTCTTTTAGAGCGTATGGACCGTCCTGGGCGCAAGCTGCGCATTTGTGGCAAAGGCAGGGGCAATATCGGCAACATAGCACCCATGGATGAATTTTTGTCTCATTTTGGTAAAAACTTTCGTTTTCTGCGCCCGGCATTCAGCCATTTTTTTACTCAAGACAATTGTCAATTACTGAATTCCCTTAATGTTCCGACCAAAATTGAACGCGGTGGGCGTATCTTTCCTGTCAGCGATAATGCCCAAGATCTGGTGGATGCCTATAGTGGTCTGGCCCGTAAACAAGGTGTACAGATCATCACCACTGCTCGAATCACCACTATTGTAGCCCAAGAAAATACATTTCAAATCAGTACCAACACATCCCACTATAGTGCACAACATGTTCTCTTGGCCACAGGTGGAGCCTCCTACCCAGCCACAGGTTCCACAGGAGATGGATACAAGCTGGCCCAAAGTCTGGGGCACACCATTATCCCTCCCCGTCCAGCCCTTATTCCCCTCATCACAGCCGGGAATACTGCTTCGCGCTTGCAGGGTTTGTCCTTAAAAAACGTGCGTGCACAATTGCGCGTGGAAGGTAAAAAAATTGCCGAGCACATGGGGGAGATGCTTTTTACCCATTTTGGCTTGTCCGGCCCCATTATCCTGACCTTAAGCAAGCTTGCTGTTCAGGCACTGGATCAAAAGAAAAAAACAGAGATCCTCATTGACCTCAAACCAGCTCTTGATCCTGCCAAGCTCGATGCTCGCTTGCTCCGTGACCTTAATACCCACGGCAAAATGCACATGGACAATCTCTTAAAAAAACTTTTGCCACCCAAACTGATCCCCATTTGTCTGGAACAAATCTCTTTATCTGAAAACAAAATGGCCCATCAAATCTCAGCACAAGAACGCAAACAACTTCGTCTCTGGCTCAAAGAGCTGCGTTTTGTTGTCACGGGCTATCGCCCTTTACGTGAAGCCATTGTCACTGCTGGGGGTATTTCATTAGGTGAAGTTCATGCCAAAACCATGGAATCAAAAATCTGCCCCGGCCTTTTTTTCGCAGGGGAAATCTTGGATATGGATGCTGATACCGGAGGGTTTAATCTCCAGGCTGCCTTGTCCACAGGCTACCTGGCTGGGCTCAATGCCGCCCCCAAGACTGATCTTGCTACGACCTCAATCATGGGTTAACAGTAATTAAAGCTGTGTTTAATAAAGGCTTGAGCCAAATTTTCAAACTTTGTTTTTCAGAATTATGCCTCAGAACAACCCTAACTTATCACAAGAACTGACTGAATTACGTCAAAAAATAAAAGCTTCAAAAACAGCCTTTGATTCGACCATTGCTGCGTACAAGGCCCTCCTTGATGCCTTTCACACTTTTCGTAATTCCATTGGTATTGTGCATCAAATAAAGTACTTAAAAGATCTTCCCAGGGCTTTGGAGGATATTGCTCGCGTACGCTCTTTACCCATCCTGCATCTTGTACTGGATAAAAGTTTTTTTGCCCACCGTGTTCCTGAGGAAATAACCCTGGTACCCACAGAAATATTAGATGTGCATCTTGCCCAGTTCTCACCCACCATTCATGCTCCTCGACTCTACCTGGGAAATATTTACGACATAGATCATCCTGATTTTTTTCTGAGTTCAAAAATACCTGCTCAGCAAGGATCATGTTTTATTTTTGCACTACGCCATAAATATCAGCAACAAAAAACCATTGGGATACTGTCAGGAGCAGACCCTGACCCCAGTCGCTTTGCACCAGATCAAGCCACAGATTTTTTGGAACATTTTTGCGATACCCTTTCCTGTACTCTGGTCACCTTGCTGGAGCATGCCCAGCTTGAAGAAATGTCTGTCTCTGACAGCCTAACCGGTGTCCATAATCGGGCCTATCTTGAACGCCACGCCCAGCGTATTTTAGATTTCGCTTCTAGAAAAAATCTTCCTGCTCATCTACTTTTTATTGATCTCAATGGATTCAAAAAAGTCAATGATACCTTGGGACATGAAGCAGGTGATCTGGTTCTTATTGCTGTGGCTCGAACCATTCAGGCCATGGTCAGAAAATACGATATTTTTGTGCGTTTAGGGGGAGATGAGTTTGTCATCATTTTGCCAGATACCAATGAACATAAAGCATATTCTTTTGTACAGCGTCTTAATTACGCCCTAAGGAGAATAGATGTTGCTGATATTAGCGGTGTTCCGACCAATATCACCATATCCACGTCCATAGGTATGGCTCGTTATCGCAATGGTATGACCCTGGAAGAACTCATTCGTGCTGCCGACCAGGCCATGTATACGCAAAAACACCTATCCAGGGGATACTCCTCTGATCAGGACCAAGACTTACCGGATAGTGACCTCAAGGCCAATGTATCATGATGGAAATTAATATTGCAGGTTTTGGGCAACGTCATCTGGAACACTTAGTCCTGGACTATAATGGGACTTTAGCTCTGGATGGAAGAATTCAGCCAGGTGTGATGTCCAAACTCAGCCAACTCAAACAACTGCTTCAGATTCATATTTTAACAGCTGATACCTTTGGCACAGTACAAAATACCTTTGGTCATACCAACTACACCATTTATGTCCTGGATAACAAAGACGAACGCGAAGCCAAAGCCCAGTATGTGCGAACCTTGGGCACGTTAAGCTGTGTATGCCTGGGAAATGGCAACAATGACGCAACCATGCTCAAAGAAGCAGGACTATCCATGGTTATCCTCCAGCCCGAAGGAGTTGCCCATGATGCCCTCCTTGCTGCTCACGTTATTGTGCCAGGCATTGAACACGCTTTGGATTTGCTTCTGTATCCCAACCGCCTTCAGGCCACCTTACGCCGCTAATGTCATTACTTGGTCACACCCAACCACAGAGCACCGTGACACCTGTAAACCTCCCCAAGTTAGTACCATCCAAGAATAGATTTTTCCTGGGGTAAATCAGCGACTCATGGGGATGTTCCTCGCTGTACTGCCTCAGCCAATTTTCTGTAATAGCCCTGACCGTTGTCAAAGTACTAACCAGGTAAAATTCCAGGACTGCTTCCCTGTACGTTCTGATAAAACGCTCAATATACGAGTTCCTAAGTTGGCTTGCCTGGCTGGATAAATTCCAAAGTCACATTATTTTTCAGCTCAGTCAGCCATCTGTACAAAGATCAGTTCCGGCCCATTCTCTATCTATCCTTAGCTTGGTGGGAAAATCACGCCAAACTGCTATTTTATCCAAAACTCCAAGTACCCTGGCCGTTGGTAAACTTGTGTCCACTTAGGTGGCCAAGCACTCACGGCTAAAATCATCCAAGATGTTAAAAGTTCGAAACCTCTGACCACTAGACAAAGCATCGTGCATAAAATCAACGGACCAGCATGTATTTGCACATGGCGGAATCACAAGGGGTTTATGACTTTAAGGGAAGGCTACATATATACAATTATATACACAAAATTTTACACTAAAATATACACAATTTTTCTGGACCATAGAAGATTACCATGGACGACCTAGAACAAAAAAGTCCAAAAAGCCTAGTTTTATTGACTTTTTGAACTGTATAGAATAACAAAATGGCGGAGAGGGTGGGATTCGAACCCACGTGGCGGGATGAACCGCCAACCCGATTTCGAGTCGGGCGCGTTACAACCGGACTTCGCTACCTCTCCACAAGTTTTTTTAAAGATTTCTGTTCACAGCGACGACGTTGAAAAAAACTACTTAACATGGAACTGCAAGTTTTTTCCAATACCCCCTGGAGCACCCAGAAACGGTGGTTACTCCAAGACAGTTCATTCCCCTTAATCTGACTGCTCAAGCACCCTGCTTTAGGATCTGCGGCTGCAAAAACTACCCCTGCCAGCCTGGCCTGAATAATTGCTCCCAAACACATCATACATGGTTCCAGGGTCACCACCAATACTGCTCCAGACAAGCGATAATTCCCTACTCCCCTACAAGCCTCGCGAATGGCCAAAATTTCAGCATGTGCCGTGGGATCATTGTTAAAAACAGTTCTATTTTCCCCACGACCCAAAATACGTCCACAATCATTGACTACCACCGCACCCACCGGAACATCACCTTGATCTTCAGCTCGCTGAGCACTCAAAAGTGCCTCGTGCATAAGTGGCTCCCAGGCCATAAGAACATCCATATCTGGTGTAGCCAAATTATTATCGTAAAAACTCATGAAATCCCTGTCAACACGCCTTGCTTTGCTTGGTCGTAAAAAAACACTTCCTCATGAGGATCACTTTTTGCTTCTGAGATACTCAACACCCTTTTGCAACAAGACTGTTCCCAAAGTTGCTGTTTCTCCCCTGGTCCAACGCGGATGGTTAGTCAGATGTGTGTAGGCCTCAGGATGAGGCATAAGCCCCAAAATTCGACCTGATGAATCCGTCAAGCCGGCAATACCTAAGGGCGAACCACTGGGGTTAGCTGGATAAGCCTGGGTAACCTCAAGGCTTTGGGAATCTGCATATTGTAAGGTAATCAAATTTTGTGTCTGCAGCTGAGTAAGGATTTGTTCATCCAGAGGCACAAATTTCCCTTCAGCATGGCGTACAGGCAAGTATAGATAGTCAAGACCTTGGGTAAACACACATGGACTTGCAGGATTTACCTTCAGCGTAACCCAACGATCTTCAAATAATGCTGAATCGTTCGGACTCATGACCCCTTGTTGGGTGAAGTACTGACCATTAAGGGCTGGCAAAAGTCCAAGTTTAAGGAGTAACTGAAATCCATTGCCAATTCCCAAAATCAACTTTTCATCATCGACAAAACTTCGCAGATCATCAATCAGCAAGCGGCCAGTGCTAGATTGTGACAGTTGCCAACGATGGGCCGCAGTGTGGGCTGCACCCAAGTCGTCACCGTCAAGAAAACCGCCGGGGAAAATGATCAAATTATAATCGGATAATACAATCTTACTGGCCACAAGGTCAGAAAAAAAGGCAATCGTAGTGCGATCTGAGCCGGCCAGCTCAGCTGCAAAGGCACTCTCTCGCTCACAACTTATCCCATGCCCAGTAATGACTAATGTGTTGACCTGGACCATTTTTCCTCCACAATATTTATTATGACAATTTCAAGTAACTCGAACACATTGACTTCTACAGTTCGAATAAATCTGGCGCAAGCCTGAAATTACACCCTGAATGATTGTTTGCACTCGAAGCTGTTTCTGATATGTACATTCGTGCGTTTGTAGTGCCCATATGTGCGTGTCGAGTAATGAACTTCAACAAGCTTGGACAGTAATAAAAATTGCCACTCATGCCTTGGTATCATTATGACAGACAATGTTTTTTCAAAAATATAGCCAAATATTTTGCTGAAATTCAGCCCAAGAGATAACAATGACAACAAAATTTATTTTTGTGACTGGTGGAGTTTTGTCCTCATTAGGAAAAGGCCTTGCTGCAGCTTCCATTGCTGCCCTGCTCAAAGCACGCGGCCTTACTGTAACCATTCAAAAGCTAGACCCGTATATTAATGTCGACCCAGGGACCATGAACCCCTTCCAACATGGAGAAGTCTATGTCACTGATGATGGAGCAGAAACCGACCTGGATCTTGGTCATTACGAACGCTATCTGGACATCCACCTGAGCCAAAACAATAACTACACCTCAGGGCGTATCTACAATAGCGTTATCACCAAAGAGCGTCGTGGCGATTATTTGGGAGGTACGGTTCAAGTCATTCCCCATGTTACGGATGAGATCAAAAATGCAATCCTCTCCTTGGCGCATGAGGACTTGGATGTGGCTTTGGTGGAAATTGGTGGCACGGTTGGGGATATTGAAGGACTGCCCTTTTTAGAAGCTATTCGTCAGCTTCGTGCCGATCTGGGCAAAGAAAACGTCTTGTATATCCACCTCACCCTCGTGCCCTACATCAAGGCCGCCGGGGAGGTTAAAACCAAACCCACGCAGCATTCGGTCAAGGAATTACGCAGCCTGGGTATTCAGCCTGACATAATTCTTTGCCGATCTGAGATTGATCTTGATGAAGACATCAAACGTAAAATCGCATTATTTTGCAATGTGGATAAGGACGCAGTCTTTACGGCCATTGATGTCAACCATATTTATGAGCTGCCTTTAACTCTTTATAATGAAGGTGTAGATCAAAAAATTGCCATTTTGTTACGTTTGGCTGCCAAAAATCCCGACTTGCAACGCTGGCAAGATCTGGTGCACAGCCTTCATCATCCTCAAACCCAAGTAAGCATTGCTATTGTAGGAAAATATGTAGATTTTAGAGAAGCCTACAAAAGTCTCCATGAAGCCCTGACCCACGGAGGAGTGGCCAATGACGCTGGGATCAACTTTGTGTATATTAATGCTGAAGACATAACTGCGGACAATGCTCAGGACAAGCTGGCCCAAGTCCATGGCGTACTGGTGCCTGGGGGATTTGGAATTCGAGGAGTAGATGGAAAAATTGCTGCCATTACCTACGCCCGAGTAAATAAAATCCCTGCTTTTGGTATTTGTTTGGGTATGCAGTGCATGGTCATTGAGTATGCCCGTAATGTTTTGGGTTTACCCAAAGCCAATTCTGAAGAATTTGACCTGACCACGCCGGATCCCGTGATATACCTGATGAACGAATGGTTTGACTTTCGTGCAAACTGTGTCCAACGCCGCGATGCACAAAGTCAAAAGGGAGGCACCATGCGCCTAGGTGCTTATCCTTGTGTTATTCAACCAGATACCAAAGCATTTGCTGCCTACCAAGTGCACGAAATCATGGAGCGACATCGCCATCGTTATGAGTTTAACATGGACTATCGAGATCGTCTTGAAGAGGCTGGTCTTGTTTTAAGCGGCCTTTCTCCAGATAAAAGCTTGGCAGAAATTGTGGAAGCCAAAGATCATCCCTGGTTTGTAGGCTGCCAATTTCACCCTGAATTTACCTCCAAACCCATGGCTCCACACCCTCTTTTTCAAGATTTTATTCACGCAGCCATAGCATTCAAATCTTCCAGGTAAATTATGCACACCAACATGCCTTTGATCTTAAACCAACCTTTTCTCATTGCTGGTCCATGTGTCCTGGAAAGCTTGGATACAAGCATGACTGTGGCCCTGGAATTACAAACCATAAGCCAAGATCTGGGTCTGCCGATTATCTTCAAAAGCTCTTATGACAAGGCCAACCGTACCTCGGGAGAAAGTTTTCGTGGACCAGGCCTTGATCAGGGTTTAGACTGGCTGGCCCAAATAAAAAGTCGAACTGGACTACCTATAATTACGGACATTCATGAGCCACACCAAGCAGCTATTGTGGCCCAAGTTGCAGACGTACTACAAATTCCAGCCTTTTTGTGCCGACAAACAAACCTTCTTCTCGAAGCCGCTCAAACTGGAAAAATAGTCAATATCAAAAAAGGCCAATTCATGGCCCCTTGGGACATGCGTGGACCTGTAGAAAAAATTCGCTCAGCTGGATTTGATCGTATCTGGCTCACAGAACGGGGCTCCATGTTTGGTTACAACAATCTTGTGGTCGATTTTCGCTCCTTAATTCTTATGAAGGAATTCGGTTGTCCCATTATCTTTGATGCTACCCATTCTGTGCAATTACCAGGGGGTCAGGGTTCATCCTCTGGAGGCCAACGTGAATTTGTTCCCCACCTGGCTCGAGCAGCTGTAGCTTGTGGCTGTCAGGGGATTTTCATGGAAATCCATCCTGATCCAGATCAGGCTCTTTGCGATGGCCCCAACTCCTGGCCCTTGGCCAAAACCAGAGCCTTATTAGCAGAACTCTTGGCCATTTGGAGCATTACCCATGCAGGCTGAATACTTGGCTGGTCAGGTCAAACTCATTATCTTGGATGTAGATGGTGTTTTAACTGACGGAGGTCTTTATTACGACCGCACTGGACAAAGCATGAAACGTTTTCATGTTCAGGATGGTTTGGGCATTAAAATGGCGGCCAGCACTGGTCTTCAATTTGCGGTCATCACTGGTCTTGATTCTCCAGCTGTTGCCCAACGCGTTACAGAACTCGGAATTACCCACTACTTTCCTGGCTATCTACGCAAGATGCCAATCTTACACGATCTGGTCACAACAACAGGAATTGCTCTTGAGGAAATGGCCTATGTTGGTGACGACTGGGTGGATGCTACCCCCATGTCCAAGGTTGGCTTTCCCGTGGCTGTGGCCAATGCTCGCCCGGAAATTCTTCAGCTGGCAGCCTGGGTCACCACAGCCATGGGTGGACAAGGGGCTGTGCGTGAAACCATAGATTTTATTCTTCGTGCTCAAGGAACTTTTGAGGCTCTCTGGCAGAACTGGTTACAAGGATGAAACATGTACTTTCAGGAGGTCTGGCCCTTATCTTGCTTATTGGTCTCTTCTTGCTGGGCAAATATGTGTTGTGGCCAGAACGGTTACAGCGAAGTATCCCCCAGGATATTTCTGTGGATTTGAGTTTGGAAGGTATCACCTTAAATCAGGGACGAGATGGAGTAAAACTATGGAATCTTCAGGCCAAAAGTGCCAATTATGCTGAAACTGAAGATAACCTTGTTCTTGACTCGCCCACGATCACCTATTGGGGCAATGATACCATTCCTGTCTATGTTGATGCTCCCCACGGGCAAGTGTGGCAAAAAAAAGATCAAGCCCGCATGTGGGGGGGAGTTCATATTAAACGAGACGAGTATGACCTTTGTTCTCAGACCCTTGACTATGATGGTGCAAGCCACACTTTGACCTTAAGGGAAGACGTTGAAATGACCGGGCCAGCCATTCAGGCAACCTCAAATACCATGATTTATTATCTTGAAACAGGAGATGTGGATGCTGCTGGTAATGTCCAGGTCATCCTCAACTAAAAATAGGTGTACTATGCGAATCTTGTTCTTTTTATTGATATTTCTCTGTACTTTGCCTGCATGGGCCGCAGAGACAATCCCCATAAAAATTACTGCCAATGCCATGAGTTATTCACAAAAAAATGACCAGGTTGTTTTTACTGGTGATGTCTATGTCCTTCGTCAGGATATCCAGTTATGGTGCGATGCTTTGACCGTGCTCTTGGAACAACAACCCAGGGCCACCAACTCTGGCCAAGCTTTTGGAGATCAACAAAGCTCCATTAAAAAAATTATTGCCACGGGCAATGTGCGCATGAAGGCTGAGCCCGATAGATCAGGGACCTGTGGCAAAGCTACCTATGATGCCCAAGCTGATCTCCTCACCATGGAGGATAACCCCATTGTCATGGAGGGACAAAATCAAATCCAAGGTGAAATCATAAAAATGTATATTGAAGAAAACCGTAGCGAAGTCATTGGCGGTACCAAACGGGTTGAAGCCATCTTTCACTCACCAGCCCAAAAATCAGGGTCTGTTCAATGACCACTTTGTTCGGCCAAAAATTGGCCAAACGCTATGGTGAACGCAATGTGGTTCAAGATATAGACCTCAAGGTAACTCAAGGGGAAGTTGTGGGCGTCCTGGGCCCCAATGGAGCAGGAAAAACAACGACCTTTTATATGCTTGCCGGTCTTATCAAGCCTACCCATGGTGAAGTGTTTTTGGGAGAAATCAAAATCTCTGAGTGGCCCCTACATAAACGAGCCCGTTTAGGCATGAGTTATCTTCCCCAGGAAAGCTCAATTTTTCGAAAACTCACAGTGCGACAAAATCTGGAAATTATTTTGGAATATTCTAAAATGACCAGAAAAAATCAAAAAGAAACAGCTGATCGACTCCTTGCGGAATTGGGCATTGCCCGGCTCGAAGGCCAGTTGGCAGCTTATCTTTCTGGAGGAGAACGCCGTCGCCTGGAAATCGCTCGGGCCCTTATTCAAAACCCCAAGTTTATTCTTTTGGATGAGCCCTTTGCTGGTATTGACCCTTTGGCAGTTGATGACATTCAATCCATTATCCGCGATTTGCGTTGCAAAGGTATTGGGATACTTATCTCTGACCATAATGTTCGTGAAACTTTACAGATTTGCGATCGGGCCTATTTGGTTCATGACGGACAAATCATCTTAAGCGGAAGTCCGGCAGAAATTGTAGAAAATCCCCAAGCAAAAAAAGTTTATCTTGGCGAAGGTTTTTATCTTTAAACTCTTTGTTGAGTTACTTTCTTTTTTCCCTATTTTCTGTACACTTCACCAGTAAAATATCTAAAAAGATTGGACACCAACCGCTGGTTACTCTGGTGAATTACTTGCAAACTTACCCAAGACGCCATGAGGATCCAAAGACAATGATTGCCAGTCATTTCAATCTATGGCAAATTCTTTGCAACACATGAGGGTGTATTTTTTAATCATTTGTTAAAAGGACAAGTAAATACGTATGGGCCTTGAACTCCGACAACACCTCAAGCTAACGCAGCAATTGGTTATGACCCCACAGCTGCAACAAGCTATTAAACTGCTACAGCTGTCTCGTTTTGAGCTGCTGGAAGCCGTGCAACAGGAAATGTTGGAAAACCCCATGCTGGAAGAAGCGCCAGCTGATGCAGCGGAAAATAACGAGATCATTGCTGAAGAATCTACCAATCAAGAGCTTGCCGTTGGTGAAGCTGATTTGATGCGTAATGCTGATTGGGAAAACTACCTCGGTGATTTTTCTAGTACAAGCAAAGAAGTCCAATTCAAAGAAAGTGAAGCCTTGGAAGAAATGATGTCCTATGAGGCTCGTTTATCAGGCAAACCCTCTTTGGAAGGACATCTTCTCTGGCAACTATGCCTGTCAAATATCAGCGAAGAAGAAGAAATTGCTGGAGAAGCTCTTATCGCCAGTCTGGACTCCCAAGGATATCTCACGACAACGACTGAAGAAATTGCGTCAGAGTCTCTTTTGCCTGTTTCCTTGGTAGAGTCAGTTCTTTATCGTATCCAGCGCTTTGATCCCGTTGGCGTTGCTGCCAGATCGCCACAAGAATGTCTGCTTATCCAGCTTGACGTTTTGGGCCAGGAAGATCCTATTTTACTGTCTTTAGTTGCTGATCATCTCGAGGACATAGAAAAGCGACGATACAAACCCCTGGCCCGCAAATTTAAAATTCAAATGGAGGATCTGAAGACGTATCTTGATATTATCCAGTCTTTAGATCCCATGCCTGGCAGTAGCTATGGAAGTGCTGAGACCATTTTTGTCAGTCCAGATGTGTTTGTGTATGAATATGAAAACGATTTTGTCATTGTTATGAATGATGATGGGCTGCCCAAACTTCAGCTCAACCCCTTTTATATGGATGAAAATCGTCTTGCTGTGGAAGGACCAGACCGGGAATATTTACACGATAAAATGCGGTCGGCCTTGTGGCTTATGAAAAGTCTGCATCAGCGACAACGCACCTTGTATAAAGTTATGGAAAGCATTGTTCGTTTTCAACGTCCTTTTTTTGAAGAGGGAGTGACCAAACTCAACCCCCTTATTCTTAAAGATGTGGCGGACGACATTGAAATGCATGAATCTACTGTAAGTCGTATTACCACCAGCAAATACGTAGCCACACCTCACGGCATTTTTGAATTAAAATTTTTCTTTAACTCAGCCCTAGAAATGGACGATGGCAGCCAAATTGGTTCAGAATCTGTTAAAGCCATTATCAAAAAACTCGTGAGTGAAGAAAATCCCAAAAAACCCTATAGCGACGAAAAAATTGCAGACATACTCAAAGCAGAGCTGGATGTGAATATCGCTCGCAGAACAGTTGCTAAATATAGAGCTGTACTTGGTATTGAGTCGTCCTCAAAACGAAAACAGGTGTTTTAGCGTTGCAAGGCCTAACAAATAGCACCACAACAACCAGGAGGTTTTCATGAGAATTACCTTCAACTTCAAAAACTTTGACCCATCCGACCATCTGCGTAAATACGCCAGAGATCGGTTCGGAAAGCTGGCTAAATTTATGGCTGGCACAGAAAATGCCGAGCTCCAGGTCAACCTTGAAGTAGAAAAATTTCGCCATATTGCTGACATTGTCCTCACCGGAAAAAATATCCATATCTCCGCTCGTGAAGATAGCTCGGACATGTATTCCACAGTAGATTTGGTGTGGGATAAACTTGAAGCTCAAATGCGAAAAATTCGGGATAAAAATAAAGATAAACGTCGTGGATCTGGTGGTGCAGTACGTATGGACATCATTCGTTTTGATGAAGACCATGCTGGAAAACGAAAACCCACTATCCAACATACTGACCATTACTCTCCCAAACCCATGATTGTTGAAGAAGCTGCCATGCAGCTGGAAACTTCTAGTAGTGATTTTCTTGTTTTTCTCAATGCAGAAAACGAACGCGTGAATGTTATTTACCGCCAGAAGAATGGTGACTTTGGTCTGATTGATCCTGGGGTATAAGACATGAAGCTCGCGGATTATCTGGATCAGGACCTCATTGTTGCAAACTTAGAGGCCAGGACCAAGCCTGAGGTCCTGGCCGAACTCGTAGCTTCGGTATCAGTCAAATATCCTCAAATGGATACAGCACGCATTATTCAAACACTCATAGAACGAGAAGCCTTGGGAACCACTGGCATTGGTGATGGCGTCGCTATTCCCCATGGAAAGCTTGATGACTTAAAACAGGTCGTCATTGTGGTCGGACGAAGCCAAAAGGGAGTAGATTTCGACAGTCTGGATCATCAACCAGCAACAATCTTCTTTACTGTTTTAGCACCTTCTAATGTGGTCGGATTACATTTGAAAATTCTGGCCTCTATTTCACGCCTACTCAAAGATGATGGATTTCGGCAGGCTTTTGTTTCTTCCACCAGCCAAGATGAGTTGTGGCAACTCCTACAAACTGTCTAGTACGGTGAAATAGCTATGCTGTCAGTTCCTCAACAATATCCCATAGTTATTGTCTCCGGCATGTCCGGATCAGGGAAGAGTACAGCTCTTAATGTTTTTGAAGATATGTGTTTCTTTTGTGTTGATGGTCTGCCCGCCCGGATGGCCACCGCCCTTGCAGACCTTTTCTTTAACTCTACAAGCCAAAACTACTCAGGCTTAGCTATGGGCATGGATTTACGTCAGGTAGACTTTGATGGCCAATGGCAAGATGTACTCCTTGACTTGGAGCGTTGCCATAAACAGCCAGTGCTCATCTTTATTGATGCTTCTGATCAAGTACTGCTGCGACGCTATGCCACTACACGTCGGCCTCACCCCTTGACCACAGGCAGTCTGGGCTTGGAAGCAGCCATTGCCCGAGAGCGAAAAGTTCTAGAGCCCATTCGCAACCAGGCTGATATGGTCATCGACACTTCTCATTATTCCATTCATGACTTACGTCGAGCAATCCAGGACAAATGGAAATCTTTGGCTACATACAGCCCCGGAATGCGCATCCATCTTATTTCCTTTGGTTTTAAATATGGAGTACCCGCAGAGGCGGATTCGGTTTTGGACTTGCGTTTCCTGCCCAACCCCTATTTTGATGAATCCCTACGCCCCCTTTCAGGACAAGACAAAACAGTATCAGAGTATGTGCTAGGAAAAGATCCAGGACGAAAATACTTACAGACGTTGTTCACCTTTCTTGAATCTACACTGCCCTTATATGCTTTAGAAGGACGATATCGTTTGACCATTGCTTTTGGTTGTACAGGTGGTCGGCACCGATCTGTTGCGGTGACAGAAGCTGTCCTTGCTCATCTTGCCAATCAAGACTACACCGTAACCGTGGAACATCGTCATCTCAGTTTGGGTTAACCAATAATGGAGGAATAATGGTCGGAGTGATCGTGGTAACCCATGGCTTACTTGGAAAATATTTACTTGATGCCGCCCAGACCATCCTTGGCCCTCAAGAACAATGTGCCCATATTGCTGTGGAGGGCAGTGTCGAGGTAGAAACCCTCATGACCGAACTCAAACGTGCTGTTAAGCACGTAGATAGTGGCAATGGGGTCCTTATTCTCACGGATATGTTTGGAGGCACACCCTCCAATATCAGCTTATCATTGTTGCAAACGAACAAAATTGATGTGCTCACCGGTGCCAACCTGCCCATGTTACTCAGGATCTTAGGTATGCGGGACCAAAATCTGTCTGAACTCGTTCTTGATGCTAAAAATGCCGCCATCCAGGGAATTGTTGCCGCAGGGGAAATCCTGACCCGTAAAATTAAAGGAGCCTGATTCGTGCTCTGGTTTCGCATTGATAACCGCCTGGTACATGGTCAGGTTATTGAAGCCTGGTTGCCACATCTTCGAGCTAGAACTTTAGTTGTAGCCAATGACGATTTAGCTGCCAATGAACTTCGGCAGACTATCATGGGTCTGGCCATTCCAAAAAATATTACCTTTATTTGCTGTTCTGTCGCAGAAACAACTATAACTCTGGATCAATTGGCCGCATCAGATGTCAGTGGGCATATTCTTGTTTTATTTGCCTCCTGCGCTGATGCCCGCCATGCTCACCAATCAGGGGCTCCTTTTAGTATCATCAATCTGGGCAATCTCCACTATGGTCCAGGAAAACAACAAGTATGCGAGCATATTGCCTTGGGCCCAGAAGACCGTCATTGTCTGCAATATTTTAAGGACCATGGTGTGACCCTTGATTTTCGTTGTTTGCCCACCAGCACACCCAAGATCAGCGTATGATTACTTCCCCAGACACTATGGTTATCCTTGGTGGAGGTATTTTTTTTGCCCTGTTAGGACTGACCCGCTTTGCTTTGGACTTAGGCTTTGTGCAACGTCCCATTTTTGTTGCATCTTTATGGGCTCTGGTCACCTGGCAAGCACAACCAGTGCTCAGTATAGGAATTTTTTTTGAACTTTTGTGGCTGGATTTGTTCCCTGCCGGAACCTTTATTCCTCCTCACTCCATCTTTTCCCTTTTAGCTACCCTGACTCTTCTTACCTGCCTACCTGCTTCAGATATGCGCATGGTAACTCTCATACTTATTTGTACAACACCCCTTGGCTATCTTGGAGCATGGACGGAACAATGGTACAGGCGACGACAAAACTTAAGCTATAACTCTCTTATTACTTGGACCAGAAACCGAAAACCTGCCTATTCATCTCCAGAAATCTTAACTAAACTGGCTTTAACGGAAACTTTTGTCCTTAATCTTCTGCTCTTTTTCCTCTGTGTGCTTCCATTATTGTTCGTTTTGCGCAACATACACCCCTGGGTTGAAAATGAGCTACAGCCCACCTGGCCTATACTGTGGCTCATTGCTAGTCTGGGAGCATTACTGTCCCTTCGCATCCATAAAGCGTATATTCTGGCAGCAATAACCATGATACTTGGAATCCTCCTAAATCTCTGATCATAATGTTAGTACTTGGCAGCCCCCAAGAATTGTGATATTTGGCACAAAGTCATGTATGTCAAAAAACCATGTTAGGAGGAATACTATGTCCGTTTATGTTTTTGGTCACAAAAATCCTGATTCTGACACTGTTTGCAGCGCCATTGCCCTGGCTGATCTGAAGAGCAAACTTGGCACAGCCTGTACACCTGTAGCTCAGGGCGAACTCCCCCCTGAAACCAATTTTATTTTAGAAAAATTTGGCGTAGCTGCTCCAGCTGTTAAAACATCTTTTGCTGGGGAAAAAGTCTACCTGGTGGATACTTCAGACTTGGCCCAACTTCCAGATGACATCAAGGAAGCCGAAGTTTTGGGTATCGTTGATCACCACAAACTTGGTGACCTGACGACTTCCAGCCCCTTGGAATGCTGGATCTGGCCAGTAGGTTGTACTGCAACTGTTATTAATGCCATGTACAAATTTCACGGTATTGAAATCCCAAAAAATATCGCTGGCATTATGCTTTGTGCTATTTTGAGTGATACCGTGATCTTCAAGTCCCCCACCTGCACTCCAGCTGACAAGGAAGCTTCTGCTGCTTTGGCTAAAATCGCTGGTGTGTCTGACCTGGAAGCCCTGGGCATGGAAATGTTCAAGGTTAAATCCGCGGTAGAAGGGACTCCGGCCCGTGAACTGGTCCTGCGTGACTATAAAGACTTTGATATGAGCGGTACCAAGGTTGGAATTGGTCAGCTAGAAGTTGTTGACCTGTCCATTCTCGATGCTGTTAAAAATGATCTGGCCGCAGATATTGCTGCCTTGAAAGCTGAAAAAGGTGCGCATTCCATCTTTTTATTGCTGACTGACATCATGAAAGAAGGCTCTGAAATCCTTATTGCTTCTGAGGATATTGCTGTTGTTGAAAAAGCTTTTGGCGTTAAGCCTGCTGATGGCAAAGCCTGGTTGCCTGGTATCATGTCCCGCAAAAAGGACGTTGTGCCCAAGTTTGAGAAAGTCTTTGCTTAAAAACTTGACTATTTGTAGATAAAATGGCCACCCGGAATTTCCGGGTGGCCATTTTAGTTGGTAGCAATTTCAATAAGTTAGCGCCAACAATATTATCTTAAAAATCACAAGAACTACTCACGCTCACGATAAATTTTTGCTCCCAGTTGGCTTAGCTTGACTTCCATCTGTTCATACCCACGATCAAGATGATAAATACGTCGAACTTCAGTGCGTCCCGAAGCAGCAAGTCCAGCCAAAACCAGACAGGCACTGGCCCGTAAATCAGAGGCCATGACTGTGGCTCCTTTGAGTCCCTCAACGCCGCGAACCATAGCACTCTGCCCAGACAAGGTGATATGAGCACCAAGGCGACATAACTCCTGCACATGCATAAATCTATTTTCAAAAATTCCTTCAGTAATTATCCCAGCACCATGGCTACAACTCATCAAAGCCATGATTTGAGCCTGCATGTCTGTGGGGAACCCTGGATAAGGTCTGGTGGTAAGATCTACACAATGTAGTGGTCCATCCACATAGGCTCGCACATTACTTCCATCACCCTCAATGTGCATGCCCATGGCTCGAAGCTTGGAAATTACTGCTTCCAAAGCATCTACGGGACAATCAACAAGCTCCAAATCGCCCTTGGTAATACCTGCAGCAACCAAATAGGTTCCAGCTTCAATCCGGTCAGACATCACTTTATAGCTGGTGCCGTGAAGAGATTCCACTCCCTCAATCTGAATAACACTGGTACCATGTCCAGAAATTTTTGCTCCGCAAGCATTGAGGAATTCGGCCAAATCCTGAATTTCTGGCTCACGAGCAGCATTTTCCAAAATTGTCTTCCCTTTGGCCAGGGTCGCGGCCATAATCAAGTGCTCTGTGCCGCCAACAGTGGGGAAATCTAAATGAATATGCGCACCATGCAGACCATCACAATTTCCAACAATATCTCCGTCCTCAAGCTCAAAAACAGCTCCCATTTGTTCAAGGCCCCTCAGGTGCATATCCACTGGACGAGCTCCAATGGCACATCCACCGGGCAAAGAAACGCGAGCCGTACCCAATCTTGCCAAAAGCGGCCCAAGACACAAAACAGAAGCACGCATGGTTCGGACTAAATCATATGGTGCCTCAGGCTTGAGATCACAGGAATGTAATAAAACCTCATCACCATGAAACTCGGCACGACAGCCAAGCAATGCCAATAAATTAAGGGTTGTAACTATATCACGTAAATGAGGCACATTGGAGAGTCGTACCTCTCCATCAACTAAAATTGCAGCCAACAATATGGGCAAAGCAGCATTTTTTGAACCACTAATTACAACCTGTCCTCGTAAAGGAATACCGCCATCAATGACAAACTTGTCCATATATACTCCTGATGCCAGCAGTCTGAAAAAAATTATGATTGCAAAAAAGATAAGTACAATAGTGAGACATGAGCTGACAACCCAGTAAAATCACAATATTACACATAAAAAAAGGGGCAGACAATCTGCCCCGTATAATCTTGGGGTGAGTGACGCGGATTGAACGCGCGACAACTTGGGCCACAACCAAGTGCTCTACCAACTGAGCTACACCCACCATCCGAAGGATTAAATTGATTATACAAAGCTCACCTCTAGGTCAAGAAAATTCTTGTACGGGCGCATTTTGTTCTTTGCAAATAATTTTCTCCACTCTTTCATAGCTTGATATAAGGTAACAAAGCGTACGAGAATTATCCGTACACCTTGACAATCCGTGCTGGCCATTTAGTTTACCAGTAAATTTTTGCAATCATAAGGAGTTATCATGAGTCAAGGGCAACAATATGAATTTAAAACTGAAATTAAACAACTTCTCGATATTATTACCCATTCCCTATACACTAGTCGTGAAATTTTTCTACGCGAACTTGTTTCCAATGCCTCGGACGCCTTGGACAAGCTTCGTTTTGAGCAGACCAGATCCACAACTCTTGCCAACCCGGATCTGGAACTGCACATTGCCATCACCATTGATGAGGATAAACATCAGCTCCAGATTAAGGACACGGGTATTGGCATGACCCAAGAGGAGCTTGTTAAAAATATCGGCACCATTGCCCACTCTGGATCTGCGGAATTCATTCGCCAGGCCATGGCTGACCAGGCCAACTCATCAAATATTATTGGGCGGTTCGGGGTTGGTTTTTATTCTGTGTTCATGGTTGCGGACAAAGTGACCATCCAAACCCGGTCCTTTACCCCTGACGCCAAAGCTGTGGAATGGAGCTCTGACGGCCAGGGCTCGTATACCATAAGTGAACTGGATAGTGATCTTCCTCGTGGGACAACCATTATTATTCAATTAAAGGAAGATGCTAAAGAATTTGCAGAAAAAAACCGCATCACCTCTATTATAAAAAAATACTCAAATTTTATTTCTTTTCCCATTCTGGTTCAAGATGAGAAAGCAAATACAGTCTCTGCTCTGTGGCGAGAAAATAAATTTTCCATCACTCCTGAGCAGTACTCAGAATTTTATAAATTCTTAACTTATGATCACGAAGAACCCTTGGATACTGTCCATTTAAGCGTGGACGCACCCGTACAATTTTCCGCCCTGGCCTTTATTCCCCCACGCAGTGCGGACACCTTTGGATTTGACCGTGAGAATTACGGACTGGATCTTTATGTCCGCCGAGTGCTAATCCAAGATAAAAACAAGGATCTTATCCCTGAATACCTGGGTTTTATGCGTGGTGTAGTGGACACGGAAGATTTACCTTTAAATATTTCCAGGGAAACGCTGCAGGAAAATATTCTCATTAGAAAAATTGCCAGTACGTTAACCAAACAAATTCTTACCCATCTAAAAAAACTTGGCCAAGATAAAGATCGTTATGGAAAATTCTGGGCAGAGCATGCCAAGCGTTTTAAGCTTGGCTACGTTGACTTTGCCAATCAGGAATCCTTTGGCGAGTTACTCCGCTTTAATTCTTCTCGCCATGAAAACAAGGATGAACTCATTTCCCTAGATGAATATATTGAAACAGCCAAAGAGGGACAAAAAGAAATCTATTACATCTCTGGGCCCAGCCGTGAAGCCATTGAACAAAATCCCCATCTGGAGATCTTTCGAGCCAAAGGGCTGGAAGTGCTCTACCTGTACGAGCCTGTGGATGAGTTCGTTATGGACAGCTTGCGTACATTCAAGGAGTTTGACCTCAAGGCCACAGAAAACGCGGATATTGCCAGCCTGGAACAATTTGCTGACACAGCTACTCCTAAAGACAAACCGGCTCAGCTTAGTGCTGAGGAAGGCGAGGACCTAGAACGGTTTTTAAAACGGATTCAAGATATTCTTGGGGAACGGATTACTGAAGCTCGTATTTCCAAACGGCTTAGCGAAAGTCCTTCTTGCCTGGTCAGCCCTGATGGGTCCACATCCCAAATGCACAAGATTATGCAATTGGTAACCAAAGATGTGTCCATTCCCAAAAAGATATTTGAGATTAACCAAGACCATCCGCTTATCCGCAATCTTTTGGCTGTTTTTTCTAAAAACGAGCAGGATGACTTCGTAACCACGATTGTTGAACAGCTCTATGAGTCAGCCCTGCTAATGGATGGTTATCTGGCTGACCCCCATAAAATGGTCAACCGTCTGAATTCCTTGATGGCTGAAGCCAGTACCTGGTACAAAAACAAACAAGAAAAATAAGAAAAATCGGCTGTAAGGCCCTGGACACATATCGTAAAAAAATTGCCAGGCAAGATTCCAAAATTTATGGGCTCTTACCTGGCTTTATTTTTTTCTTTTATCCTTCTTGAAAATAAAGCTGGTGTTAACTACAATATTTTACAAATCTAGCACAATGCTCTAAATTTGTTGTAACAATATACAAAATTACAGGGGATAGTTGTTATAACACCCCCTGACACAGGAGTACTACGTGACCCAAAAGCACATGGCATCAGCTTCAATCCATGATGATGAGATTGATTTATTTGAACTGGCACAAAATATCTGGCGAGAAAAAATCTTGGTTGCCATGCTCACCCTGATCTTAACTGCACTTGCAACAGGCTATGCGTTGCTGTCTCCGCCAATATATGAGGCAAAAACAGCTCTGGTGAGTCCTTCAAATGCCGATATCGAGGAATATAATAAGGCCCAAAAATTTTTACTGCAAACTACATCAGAAAAAATTTCTTATCAGCTGTTCACACAGGAAAAAATATTTGAACGTTTCACTACTAACTTAAACTCACGGCAGCTACGCAATATTTTTTTTAAAAAACATCATGTACCGCACTTGACCAAAGAAAATCAGATTTTGATCAAACAGCCTAACAAAAAAACAACGGACAATGCGTACCTGCTGACGGTCCAACTGGCCAATCCAGAACTTGCTGCTCAATGGGTAAACGAGTTTGTAGAACTTGCGATAGAAGAGACCAAGGCTGATTTGCGAAAAGATATCCAAGCTGCAATTCAACTCGAGAAGGATAGCGTTGCAAAGAAAATAGAAATTTTACGGGAAGCAGCCAAAAGAAAACGGCTAGCTGAGATTGCTCGTTTGCAAGAAGCATTATGGATTGCAGAATCCATTGAACAAGAAGCGCATCTCTTGCCGGCTGGAAAAGCTATGCAGGAAGCCGCTGACTACATAGATCGCAATCTGATATATCTACGCGGCACCAAAGCATTGCGAGCGCAAATTAAAATCTTGCAAGAACGAAAAACTGATGACCCTTTTATCGAGGATATAAGTGACCTGGAAGTGTATCTTGACCAATTAAAAGCAGTCATAATCAATGATGAAACATCTCAGGTTGTTAAAATTGACGAAAAAGCCAAGGTACCAGAAATACCAATCAAACCTAAGCGCAAACTGATCGTGGCCATAGGTTTTGTATCTGGCAGCATGCTCGGCATTTTTGTTGCCTTGCTACGGAGCATAATTCGTAAACGCAAAGAAGAAGCCATACAAAATGCCTGACCACTTATAGTACGGCATAGCTACGAGGCCAAATATAATAGCTAGGGACACATAGATACCTATCTTAAACCGAGAGTGCATAAAAGATAATCTCGTCTCCTTAAGTTTAGTAAACCTGACCTTGCTACAGTAAAAAAGCAAGGTTTCTAGCCAAAATATACTATTATGTACTTCAGCCAAAATAAGATTGCGACAAGTTAAGAAGGCTAAAACTGAGACTGTTTCCACTCTTCTTGAGCATGCTCAAGACCTCAACAGGATTGATGGAAGCTTTAAAATCTCCCACCACAACTAAAACTCTCATCTCAAGGAAGAGGTGCCAGATCTTTCTGCGCACCTCTTATTTGTATATGCATCGTTGATAGGCACTCCATAATTTCAGACTGTTTTACTTGAATTGTGAAAAAGGCTGTTTTCCCTATTCCCTTGTACAGGGGGTTTCTGATAAGGAGAAAATATTGTTTATGCCTGATGGAAAATGCGTCTTCAGGTATGATTTCCAAAAAGTAGAGGAGGATGTATGCCCCAAAAAAAGAGTGGTTTTTTCAGCAGACATAACTTGCGTTACGTCTTGCCAGCAGCCATTGCAGGGGTGGTACTGACCGTTGGTGTGGCGTTATCCATCACCTTTACGGATCAGGCCATTTTCTGCGGAAGCTGTCATTCCATGAATGAGGCCGCCCTGACACACAGCCAGTCAGTGCACGCTAAAGAAGCCTGCAATGAGTGTCATATCCCCCACGACATAACCATGCTCCCCTTTAAGGCCAAAATAGGTCTGCATGATATTTATGTAAACTTCACCAATACTATTCCAGATCTAATCCATCCAGGCGGTGAAACTAAAGCGGTAACACAGGCCAATTGTGAACGTTGCCATAGTGCTACAACCAGTACCGTGACCATGCAAAGCAAGGAATTTTGTACTGACTGCCATCGTCATGTACCTCATACACCCAAAAAGCCCATAGCCTATAGGAGTGCTGCTGATGCGTAGAACAATAATCTTTCTAACTTTATTGGCCGCTAGCCTGGTTTTGACTGGATGTAGCGACACTTCTGAGCCAACAACTCCTCAATTTAATACCAAATTACCTGAAACTGAGATTAAAAACTCAGCCTTTAAAAATGAATTTCCACTGCAATATGAAACTTTTTTGCGTAATAATGAATCGGAAATTATGACTGAGTACGGTGGCTCTGTAGCCTATGACAAACATGACAATGTTAATCCTCTACCCCAGGGCTATAAACATGCCCAACCCTATTTAAAAAATCTTTGGCTGGGTTACCCCTTTAGCTATGAATATAAAGCAGCCCGAGGCCATACCTACGCACTAAAAGATATTTTAAATATCGACCGCCTTAATCGATATGCTGAAAAAGCTGGACTCCCGGCTACCTGCTGGAACTGCAAGGGTGCCAAAATGATTGATTGGGTCAAAGAATATGGTGATGAATTTTGGGCTAAAGACTTCAATCAGTTCCGCGAAGAAGTGGACCTGGATGATCACACCATTGGCTGTGCTAGCTGCCACAATCCAACCAATATGGACCTGCGTATTTATTCTGAGCCCCTCAAAGTCCATCTGGAGTCTGAAGGGAAAAAATTTGAAAACCTGCCTCGTAATGAGCAGCGTGCCCTTATTTGTGGTCAATGCCATGTAGAATACTATTTTACAGATGAAGGACATGGCGCAAACAAAAAGCCAGTTTTCCCCTGGGCTTTAGGCAAAGATCCCGAACAAATTTATGAATATTACAAAGACAAAGGCAATACCAAAATTCCAGGATTTGAAGGCAATTTTGCGGACTGGGTCCACCCTGTATCCAAAACTCCCATGCTCAAAGCTCAACATCCTGAATACGAAACCTGGCACAATGGCATCCATGGTGCTGCTGGTGTCAGTTGCGCTGATTGTCACATGAGTTATGTGCGCATGGATGGAAAGAAAAAGCTCTCCAGCCATCATTGGACTTCCCCTCTCAAAGATCCTGATGCCAGGGCCTGCCGTCAATGCCACACAGATAAATCACCTGAATACTTGCGTGAACGCGTAGTTTACACCCAAAATAAAGTTTGGGATCAACTCATGATAGCCCAAGACATTTCCGTTAAGGCGCATGAAGCTATCCGCAGAGCAAATGAATATGAAGGTCCACGGCCCTATAACTATAATCAGCTTATGATCAATGCCCGCGAAATGTGCCGTAAGGGACAATTCTTCTGGGATCTTATCTCAGCAGAAAATAGTGTTGGGTTCCATAACCCCACCAAGGCACTGGATACTTTGGCCAAATCTCAACAGTTTAGCCAAAAAGCTGTAGATTTTGCAATTCAGGCTGCGGATTTCACCATAGCTGAAGCCATGTCTAAAGATATCAAGGAACTTGTACCACCCATTTTGTACCATAGTCGTGAGCTGCAAATGGATCCAAAACACATGGAAAGCCATGTCTGGTTTAAGTATATTGATCTCATGCCCAAAGCAGAGCAAATTTGGGATGAAAATAGACGCCTCATCCCCAAACCAGAAAATAGTTAAGCTATGATAATAAGGGCCCTGGTACCAGGGCCCTTATTATTTTGTATCAGCCAACTTTCCTGCAATTTGAAATAAAAATATGTTAAATCCCTACAGAGACACCTGCTATCCTCAACAATGGCCCAGGTGTAAACGCCATACGTTATGATTGGAGTAGTGCTGGCAGGTGGCAAATCCGTACGCTTGGGGCAAGATAAAACCAGGATCATGCATAATGGTCAAAGTCTGCTGGAGCGTGCTGTTACTTTGCTTGGCCATTATTGCTCTGGCGTTTATGTTTCCTGTCGCCATACGACCACAGTACCCCCTGCTATTTCCACTATTGTGGATACAACCCAACGCGTAGGTCCTTTGGGGGGGATTATTACCTGTTTAAAAAAAATAAATGCCCCTATCTTGGTCCTAGCCTGTGATCTGCCTTTTATGCAGGGATATTTCTTAGAAAAATTGATTCAGGCCAGAATACTGCGTCCGAAACATTGTGTGTTGACTACCTGGCAAGAATTAGAGACCGGGTTTATCCAAACCTTGGTATCCATTTATGAGCCAGCGGCACTACCCTTGCTTGAGCAAGGGCTGATACAAAAAAAATATAAAATCAATGCGTTGATTCCCCAGGCATTACGCCACATTTTGACCTATCCTGCCAGTGAAAATCAGGCATTCTTTAACGTCAATCGCCCCCAAGATCTTCATCTTTTGCAGCAAGACCAAGCCTAGTTACAACTCTGCTTCAATTGAATCTACAAATTTTACCATACGGCTTAAACCCATAACACTAAAAATTTTATGAAAATTTTGTGCTAATCCCGCTAGTACAATTTCGATGTTATCCTGAATACTGTTTCGGATGATCTGGCTTAAAATAGAAATACCCGCACCATTAATTGACGCATTAGGGCCAAAGTGAAAAATAATCCGGGCCATTTTATCATGTACTGCTCTAGAGTAAGTTTCTCGTAAAAACGTTTCACAATGCGAACCCACGCTATGCTGGATTGTAAGAATAAGGGCATCACCAGCCTGACGAATTTCCATATCCTCACGATTTTTTGCAGCTAACTTTAACCGCTCCCTGGCACGCCGCAGCCCATCTTCAAGACTCTGACGTTGAATGGGTTTATTAATAAAATCTGTGGCATCAAGATTAAGGGCACGGATAGCCAAATCCATGTCCCCATGGCCCGTAATAACAATAACCTCTGTGTCAGAAGATAGCTTTTTGATGGCTTGTAATACTTCAATACCGTCCATTCCCGGCATTTTTACATCTGTAAGCACAAGATCTGGCTGCTCCCTTTTAAAAATTTCAAGACCTTCTTCGCCAGATTCTGCTGTAAATATTTCAAAACCATAGGTATCCAAAAACAGCCTGAACATTTTCAAAGTAGGCTTTTCATCATCAATAACTAAAATTTTATTATGCTCCATGCATTGTGTCCTTAGGTTTGACCATATAAAATCTTGGATTATTCAGCAGCTGGAAAGGTCAAAACAAAAGTTGTTCCTTGTCCCATTTTGCTGTGAATACTCACCTTTCCGCCATAATCACGCACAATCCCATAAGTAATGGCCAGGCCAAGGCCCATACCCTTGCCTGTTTGCTTGGTGGTAAAAAAAGGCTCAAAAATTTTGTTACGCACGGATTCAGAAATACCCGGACCATTATCTGAAAAAGAAACAGAAACATGCCCTTCCTGGGCGTAGGTCCGAATAAGAATATCACCCCACAGCTCAGGCACTGCTTCCATCTTTTCTTGAATAGCATCCCGGGCATTGTTCAGTAAGTTGAAAAACACCTGTTGCAAACGATTATTATGTCCCTGGATTAAGGGTAAATGCTCATGTAATTCCAGACGAATATTAATACGTTGAATAGAAAACTGGCGGCCAATTATAGATAAAACGCCCTTAATAGGCTCATTCATATTTACCCGGCTCATGACCAGACCAGATTTTTTTCCAAAGGCTCGAAGATTATTAATAATATCCGTAGCACGATCTACTTGATGGCTGATATCCATGGCCATTTCTTTAATCTGTTCTGCTGTAACTTCATGATTTTGCTCAGCAAGCAAATTCAAATATTCACTGCCCATTTTTATAACATTAAGGGGTTGATTAATTTCATGGGCAATACCTGCACTCATTTCCCCCAAAGTTTTCATTTTTGCAGCCTGCATGAGGTGGGTATCTTTTTCCATGATTTCTGTGATATCTGTTACTGCGACAATCACTGCCTGGACCCGGCCATAGCTAATGGGACAAGCATGCATATTGACGTAAAATGGCTTATCATCTTTTTTAAAATGCAACATTTTAGGGCAATACACACAACCAGTCAGGGTTTCTGAATCATGGAGTGCATTTAAGCATTCCCTGGCCTGCTCCCCACCCAAGGCTATAAAAGACAACCCAATAAGTTCATTTTTGGTATATTCATACAATTCCTCTGCTCGAGGATTTGCATCTAAAATTACCTCAGAGCTCCCCTCCACAACAAAAATCGGATCCGGACCAGAATCAAAAAGAGACCGATATTTTCCTTCAGATTCCTGAAGACGTTTACGGTACAAACGAATGGACCAAACCATACTCATAAAAGAATCTGCAAGTTGGATAACTTCGTCACCTTGCCGTTTACGATAGAATAAACAAGTAGCGCATACCTGACCCGTTTTTTGCTCGGGGTCATGTGTTCTACGTCGCTGGTCATCAAAATGCCAACAGGGCATATTCGTATCTTGATAAGCAGGACAATTGGTCACAGCCCAATCAAGGTCTTCACCTAGATCCAAGGAAATATCAAAGTCACCCTGACTTAAGGCGTCAGATATTCTGGTCAATCGAGTCAGGGGGCTGGTAATATACCTGGCAATACGATGGCTGACATAAAAAACAATGGTAATCACAGCAGAGATAAAGCCCAAAAACATAAACCGAAGTTTGGCTACCAGCCTGTCATTATGTTCCTTGCTTAAACCCACATGAACAGTGCCAATGCGGTACAAGCCTTCATTCATGGGCACAGCAATGTCATAGGAAATCTGATTGCCAATAGCCACCAAGCGCACACTATATCCCTGCCCTTCATCTATGGGATTAGCCACTCCCAACTCCTGAGGGAAGGGAACGGTTAGGGTGTGTGATAAGACCTCTCCACCGTAACCAAGAACATAAATATAGTTGATCATATGTTGACGTTCACGCAATCTGGCTTCATCAAAAATTAAACTTAATAATTCTGCATAACTCTTTTCTAAAACAAACCCATTCCCACGCTCAGCAATAGAATGGGCCACTGCAATGCCGCGCTGTTCCAATTCTTTGGTCAAACCAGAAACAAGTATCCAGCGTGCCAGCAACGCAATAGTGGCACTAATGATCATAATGACTGCCAAAATAGAAATAAAAATCTTATTCTTTAGAGAAACGCGGGCATGAAGTTTCACTCGTGAGCACTCCGATGCAGGCTAATCCAGTCATCTAACAGGAGGAAACGACCATCCCGAAAACAGGTGAAGTACACCTTGTCCATTCCTTGGTGATCATCAGGACCAAAGGTTAAACGGACATCGCTTCCTAGAGAAAAGTCTGTAAGGGAAGCAATGGCCCGAAAAAATGTCTCTCGATTGAGGGCACGGCCAGCACGGCGCAAACCTTCCACCATAACCTTGGCATTGATGTAGCCTTCAAAACTTACAAAATCAGGATCTTCTCCAGGAAAATATTTCTGTAAAAGCCTGACAAACTCCTCTGCGCTTTCCGCAATAGTACCGTCATGGCCCACAGGTGGAGGCACGACCTGAGACATCACAACACGTGCCTTACTGGTATCAATCTGCAAAAGGTGTCGTGCCAGTTCTTTGGCTCCAACAAAAGAAACCATATAAAAAATGGGATCATATCCAAGTTCCAAAGAACTTTGAATAAAATTGGCACAAGGCTTGGACGTTCCAATCATAACCACTGCTTCAGCTCCTGAAGTGGCAATACGCTCAAAGCTCTCATGCACATCCTGGGTACCGCGAATATAGCTTCCCCGAGCTACTGGTTCCAAGCCAAAACGTTTTAAGGCCAATTCTGTTCCCGTTAGCCCATCAAAGCCAAAGGTGTCATATTGATAAAAAACAGCGATACGACTGAGACCCAGGTCTTGAACCAAATGGGCCACCACGGCATCTGTTTCTTGATAATAGGAGGCTCGAACATTGATAAGATAGGGATTAAAGGGATCACGCAAGGCATTGGCGCCTGTGAACATACCCAGGAGGGGCACTCCGGTTTCTTCAATTAAAGGCAAAATCCTTACTGTTGTAGGAGTGCCTACATAGCCAAATAAACCAAAGACCTGATCTTCAATGAGAAAACGCTGGGTATTGTCCAAACATTGGGGAGGATCGTAGGAGTCGTCTCGGGTGATAAGGCGAATGGTCCGTCCGTGGACACCACCATGTGCATTGACATGGTTAAGATAGCACATGGCTCCATGCAACGTTTCTCGTCCTAAATATCCTGCATGGCCTTGTAACGCCAAAGAAGACCCCCAGACAACCTCAGAATCTGTTACACCTGAGCCAATGGAGGGCATGGCAACAACCACCTCAGCCTCCTGACAAGAAGCCAGCATCAGGCTATAAAAACACAGTACAATTACCCCCAGATATTTTCTGAGCACACCCAACTCCTTATAAAAAAGCACGTACAAAGCATGTATGGTAAAGATGGTATTTTTGCTACCATGGAAAAGGCACAGTTTTAGCCAGACTGGTATCCACAAACAAGGCAGCCATGACCTTAAATCTTGACGAGCACTGGTGAAACGATCATAGGGAATGTCCCCCAAGAGACCAAATAATCCAGGGACATTAACTTGGACCTAGTAACAACAAAACTGTAAATCTATGGTGGCTGGCCCTTTATTGATTGTCTTGATTTACCAAAAGTTGTGGTTACACTAGGCAACGAAAATACTACCTCATTGTGTTCTCTGCTATCAGGAGTGCGTTAATGCAAGGGAAAAAGATGTTGTTCGGTTTTTTAGCCGGACTTTTTATTTTATTATTCTGCTTTAGACCAGGCCCAATCTGGGCAGCATCCTTTGGTTTGGAAGATATTGAAGCCCTGGCCCTGGATCTTGCTTCGAAGCCTTTTGAGGATACCAAGGGCAATGTTCCTGAGGTGCTCAAACATTTGTCCTACGACCAATGGCGTGATATTCGCTTTGTACCTGAAAAAAGTATTTGGCGTGCAGAAAAACTTCCTTTTGAACTTCAGTTTTTTCATCCCGGTCTTTTTTATGATCGTACTGTGACCATTAATATTGTGGAACAAAACGTCCCCAGCCGTTTAGATTTTGACACAGAAAGCTTTACTTATGGTCAAAATGCCTTTGCACAAGAACTTCCTGCCAATATGGGTTATGCTGGATTTCGAGTCCATGCCGCCATTAACAAAAAAAGCTATCTGGATGAATTTCTGGTTTTCCTTGGGGCCAGTTATTTTCGTGCTGTGGGCAAAGGGCAACACTACGGACTTTCTGCCAGGGGCCTGGCCATTGATACCGCTGACCCCAAAGGAGAGGAATTTCCCTTTTTCAAAGAATTCTGGATTCAAAAACCAGGGAAAAAAAGTCCGGATTTAACTATTTATGCCTTACTGGATTCACGACGGGTTACTGGGGCTTTTTGTTTTAAGGTTACACCTGGAGCTGAAACCATCATGGATGTGAACAGTACACTTTTTTTACGAGAATCCGTCACCACCTTGGGTATTGCTCCATTAACCAGCATGTTCATTTTTGGAGAAAACTCCAATGTGCGTGTGGGTGATGACTTTCGCCCTGAAGTGCATGATTCTGACGGACTGATGGCCCTTCTTGCCAACGATGAATGGCTTTGGCGACCTTTGCAAAATCCAAAGACCCTGACCGTGAACACTTTTCATGCTCCAAATCTTCAGGGCATGGGGCTTATGCAGCGCGACACTGACTATAACAATTACCAAGACCTGGAGGCATTATATCAAGCTCGACCCAGTGCCTGGATTGAACCTCAAGGAGAGTGGGGGCCTGGAAGTTTGCAATTGGTACAAATTCCTTCTCCCGAAGAAATCCATGACAATATTGTCAGCTTTTGGTCCCCTGAATCCTTGCCGGGCATTGGGCAGCCTGTACGCTTTGACTATAAAATTCGCTGGACACCACCTCAACGTGTTGTTTCCCCCAAAGGGCAAGTTATTTTCACTCGGCAAGCCAAAGGCAAGAAAAGCAACTCCCACATGTTTGTTTTGGAATTTCAAGGCGGTAAACTGGAAGATCTACCCGATGACGCAGCTTTGGATGCCAATGTCTGGATCGGTGCAGGAGGAAAACTCCTCAACAAACGGGTACAGCGTAATAACATCACCGGGAGCTGGCGACTGATCTTTGAAGTTGAGCATGATTCTGCTCCAGCCTTTTCCGTTCTGCTACCAGACAAACGCCCCCTGACTGAAATGCGTGCTTCCCTTCACCATGGTCTGACGCCTCTGACAGAAACATGGACGTATGCGGTCAGATTTTAATACTTATGACCCATAATTTTGAGTACAATAGCCCCTATGTGGAGTGTCGAGGCCCAGCCCTTGATACTCCATACCTGCTTTTGGAACAAAGGATGGAGGCAGCTGGGCAACGCATAGCAGCATATTTGCGCCATTTACCCATGCCTGAACGCAAACGTCATACCCTGGCCCTTCAAATTTTAGACGAGCTGGCCAAAAACCCTGGTGATAACCCTGCTCAAGCCCAAGCCAGAGGGATGGCTATCCTGCGTGATCTCATGCAGGATGAACGACCTATCCTCCATGTATATCCAGGTCCAAAACTCATGCGCAAACCCATGGTGCCGGAAGAAATGGATCGACGTCCCTGGGTGGGAGCTTTCTTTAGAGTCTGGCGCCCCCTATGGCTTATGGCAGCCAATTTTTCCAATTTATCCTATCTCCATCTTTTACAGTACACCTTGTTATTGGCTGGAATGTATGCCCTGGAGAAAACAATCCCTTGGACGATTCTCTTTTTCTGGCATGGCCTTATGGACCTGATTGGCAAGGGATTATAGCATGAAAACCAGAGAGTTTTTAAATGAACCATGGCGCAAAGTTGCTGCCCGGCGCAGAATGTTATTGCTCATACTGGTCCTGGTCCCATCCTTGATCGCCACAAGCATGATGGGTTCCTTGCTTCCCCATCGCGGCAGTACCTTGCTGGAACTCTCCATCATCATTGTTTACGGTATTCTTTTTATCTGGATTTCCCTTGGTTTTTGGACAGCTCTGGCTGGATTTTGGACCCTGCTTAAAAGATATGACAAATTTGCAGTTACCCATACCCAGTCCAGTCTGGATGCCCCTATCCGATCGCAAATAAAAACTGCAATTCTCTTTCCCATCTGTAATGAAGATCCAGAACGCATCATGGCCGGAATTTTTGCAATCTGGCATTCTTTGCAACGCTTGGGTGCTGCAGAACGCTTTGCTATTCATATCTTAAGTGACTCTCACGATCCAGATCGCTGGGTTCAAGAAGAAGCTGCGTGGCACCAATTATGTACTGACCTGGATGCCCATGGGCAAATTTTTTATCGACGGCGCCGCATCAATCTCAAACGTAAAAGCGGCAATGTCGCAGATTTTTGCAGACGCTATGGCGCCCATTATACGTATATGATTGTCTTTGATGCTGATTCCGTCATGTCTGGTGAAACTCTGGTGCGCATGGTGCGCATCATGGAAAGAAAACGCAATGTGGGTATCCTGCAAACTGCTCCTGCCTGTACTGGACGAGAAACCTTTATTGCCCGGGCCCAACAATTTGCCAACAGAGCTTTTGGTCCCATGTATACTGCAGGACTGCACCATTGGTTTCTCGGTGATGCCCAGTTCTGGGGACACAATGCCATTATTCGGGTCAAACCTTTTATGGATCATTGTGCCTTGTCCCGACTGCCTGGCAAACCTCCTTTGGGTGGAGATATTCTATCCCACGATTTTGTGGAATCAGCCCTCATGCGTCGTGCTGGTTATTCAGTGTGGCTGGCCTATGATTTGGAAGGCAGTTACGAGGAAGTACCGCCGACACTGCTGAGTGAACTCAAACGCGACCGCCGTTGGTGTCAGGGAAACTTGCAACACTTACGTCTGGTCTTTACCCGGGGTATTTTTCCTGGTCATCGGGTTCTTTTTCTCAATGGAGTGATGAGCTACGGTTCAGCCTTACTCTGGTTTCTATTTTTAACCCTGGCCACAACTGAAGCTCTGGTGAAAGCCCTGGTCCAACCTGATTATTTTACCCCAGACAAAACCCTCTTTCCCGTCTGGCCAGTGTGGGATCCTCGACCTGGAATTTCACTTTTAATAGCCACTGCCCTGATTCTTTTTCTACCCAAGGTCTGTGGCCTGCTGTTGGTCCTGATCAAGGGCAGACGCAAACAATTTGGCGGCTTCTTTGCCTTATGTGGGAGCATCATGTTTGAGGTCATTCTTTCGACCTTGCTGGCACCAGTGCGTATGCTTTTTCACAGCAAGTATGTTTTTTTGACGTTGCTTGGACTAGGCATTGGATGGGGTACACAACAGCGTGATGACAGCAGCACCAGATTATGGGAGGCCATCCGCTTTCATGGCAGCGGAACACTCCTGGGCCTGGTTTGGGGCTTTGCCTTATTTCAAATAAATCGTGTCTTCTTTTGGTGGGCATCTCCCCTGATCCTGTCTTTGGTGCTCTCTATCCCTGTGTCCATGCTCACCAGTAAATTGGGCATGGGACGTTTTTTTAGAAAACTGCGCATCTTTATGACTCCAGAAGAAAAAACATTACCCAGGGAATATCAAGATATACAGGACTACCTCGCTACCCGCCAAAATTCCTGTCCTTTTGACCTTCAACTAGAAGATGGCTTTAGTCGGGCTGCGGTGGACCCCAAAATAAATGCCCTGCATTTGGCTCTCCTTGGTCCAAGTCCACGATCTTTGGCCAAAGAAATAGCTACAAGACGAAATACCCTGGTGGACAAAGCTTTAGCTTTAGGCCCTTGTGGTCTGAGTAAAAAAGAAAAAAAAGAACTGCTCTATGACCCCGAGCGCATGGCTCGTTTGCATGATAAAATCTGGGATCTGTCTGAAGAAGATTTGTCCAAGACCTGGAACGTTCGTTTGCAGCCATGAGGGGTACATACAACGCTGCCCATAACTTGCTCTTTCCTTTCCAACTTGAATCCGCCCACTAAAAAAGCCGCTTTACAATGCAAAGCGGCTCAAAAAATAAACAATAACAAAGAGCTTAGCGCCCGGTTTTTAATTTGATCCAGCTGTCTTCATAAAACTTGACCGCCGAATCCAGACTGATTTCAAATTCACCATGGCTCATGACTTCATCCGAGGGATAGACAATGTGACTTTCCCGGACTTCTTGAGGAAGCAACTCCCGAGCCTTGGTATTGGGTGAGGAATAACCCAGTTCCTGGCACATAAAAGCTGCCACCTCAGGCCGCATGAGATAATTCATGAACAAATGGGCATTTTCAATATTCACTGCATTTTTGGGAATGCACATATTGTCAATCCACAAGGTAAAGCCTTCGGGAGGATAACGATAGTGGATATCGGGATTTTCTCCCGCAGCAATATACGCCTCACCATTCCAGATTACAGCAGCCTGAACTTCATTATTCAGAAGAGCCTGTTTTGGTGAATCAGAATCAAAAACCCGCACGCTATCCATGAGGGGCAGAAGTAAATCACAGGCTTCCTCAACCTTGGCCTGATCAAACTCATTTAAAGAATATCCTAGCCGCTTGAGCCCAATGGTCATTACCTCGCGCATATCATTGGGCAAAAGCAGTTTGCCACGCAACTCCGGTTTCCATAGGTCAGCCAAAGAAGTCACCGTCGCTGCCACAGGATCCTTGATATTCACAGCAATAGCTGTGGAACCCCACATATAGGGAACACTATAGACATTACCCGGATCAAAAGCCTGGTCCAGCAGGTGCGGATCAATATTTGCCAAATTGGGTAACAAGTCTTTATCCAAAGGTCGCAACAAGCCTTCCTGATGCATTCTGGACACATAATCAGTGGACGGAACAATAAGATCATAGCCTTTACCATCGACCATCTTAATTTTAGCATACAACGCTGCATTACTATCATAGGTGGACATGACCACTTTAATGCCTGTCTCTTTGCGAAAATCATCCAACACGCTATCAGGCATGTATTCGGACCAGTTGTACACATACAATTCATTGGAAGCTGCCAGGCATTGCACGACCCAGAGTAGCAGAGCACAGGTTAAAACAATTTTCTTCATTACCTCTCCTTCAAAAGACGCTGGGATATGAAGACACCCACAGCGGTTATAAGGATCATGATGGCGCACAAAGCGTTCACTTCAGGTTTAATACCCAAACGGACCATGGAATAAATGCGCAAGGGCAAAACTTCAAAAGTTGGCCCTGTGGCAAAAAAACTAATGATCACGTCATCAATGGATAAAGTAAAACTCAAAAACCATCCAGCCAAAACAGCAGGGAAAACCATGGGTAAGACCACATAGCGAAAAACCTCATATTCCCCTGCTCCCAAATCTCGTGCGGCCTCCACTACATGAGGATCAAAGCCCAACAAGCGAGAATGCACAGTTATAGCTACAAAAGGCACACACAAAGTAATATGGGCCATGAGCAAGGTCCAAAAACCAAGGGGTAACCCCATGGACATAAACAGAACCAACAAAGAAATACCAATAACAATATCTGGAGACATCATCATCACAAAAAGGCAAGCGCGAATCACCTTGCGGGCAGGAAAACGCCATCGATGCAAGGCCATGGCCATTAAGGTACCCAGCAGACTGGAACACGTTGCTGCCAAAACAGCAATAATCAGGGAGTGCCAAGCTGCTTCCATGAGGCTGACATTACTAAAGAGCTTACTGTACCAACCCAGAGTCGCGCCCTGCCACTGCATGGAAAACTTGGAGGCATTAAAGGAAAAAACAACCATCACCACCAGGGGCATATACAAAAAAATATAAATCAGTGCTGAATATATTTTACGGAGTATCCCCATCATGACTCTTCTCCAGCCTGAACCCGCCTGGTACTGTACCAGTACATAAGGAGCATAACACCCATAAGCAGGGTTAAGGTGACACTGGCTGCGGAACCCAAAGGCCAATCACGAGTAGCTAAAAACTGATCGCGAATAAAATTGCCCAGGAGCATGGTTTTGGCTCCACCAAGAACATCGGAAACGTAAAACATACCAATACCTGGCAAAAATACCAACATACATCCAGACACAATACCCGGCATGGTCAAGGGTACCATAACTTTCCAAAATGTCTGCCACGGTGAGGCACCCAGGTCTCTGGCTGCTTCAAGATACCGCGAATCAAGACGTTCCAAAGCAGCATATAAAGGCAAAATCATAAAGGGGAGTAAAGTATACACCAACCCCAAAACCACTGCTCCTGAAGTATACATCATGGCCAGAGGTTTTTGAATAATGCCTAAACGCAAAAGAAAGGTATTCACCAGCCCGCTGGTATTGAGCATGGTCGTTATGGCATAGGTGCGCACCAGGGAATTGGTCCAAAAAGGGATAATAACCAAAACCAGCATAATTTGTTGCAAAGACTTCGGCGCCCGGGCCAAAATTGCTGCAAAAGGGTAGGCAACCACCAGACATATGGCGGTGACCATGCCAGATAAATTAAGAGACGAAAGCAAGATATCCCAATGGGTTTTACCCATAAGACGTATGTAATTAGCCAAAGTAATATCTGGTTCAATAAAATTGGCCGTAGAAGAGGAACAAAAACTGGCTAAAAAAACTAAAATATTGGGGGCAAAGGCAAAAATAGCCATCCAAAGAATGGACAGCACAATGACCGTAAGCTTGAAAAAACCAACATTACTCCTCATACGGCAATACCACTTCCCAGCCTTCAACCCAGCTTACGGCGACCCGATCTCCAGATCGAAAATAGACATCTTCGTCATCCTCATTAAAAAACTCTGTAGCCATAACCAAGGTGCCCGTATCCAGACGTACCCAGACATCATAGGTCGCCCCCTTGTAAATTGTTTCTACCACTGTCCCCAATATGGACCGGCCACGCTCAAAACTGTCTTCCAGTTCTGGATCTGCAGCCAAATCCTTTAGAGTTTCAATACGCAAATCCTCGGGTCGCAAGAGAATATGCACTTTGTCCCCTGGGGCAAAGGTATGTTCACTGCTCAGGTAAGTATCTATTCCCTGGGCCCGAACTCTGGTCTGGTCCTCATCTTGAGCCACGACCTCGGCATCAAGAATATTAATTTCCCCCACAAAGCGTGCCACATAAAGATTGCTGGGTTCTTCATACACACTGGCTGGAGTTCCCACCTGCTCAATATGGCCATCATTCATGACCACCACTCGATCGGACATGGAAAAGGCTTCTTCCTGGTCATGAGTAACCAGAACAAAAGTGATCCCCAGTTTGCGTTGCAAGTGCTTGAGATCAAGCTGCATTTTTTTTCGTAGCCGATAATCAAGGGCAGATAAGGGCTCATCGAGCAACAACACCGAAGGCTGGTTAACAATCGCTCGGGCAATGGCCACCCGTTGTTGTTGTCCCCCGGAAAGTCGTCCCACCATACGCGCGCCGAAACCCTCCAACTGAACCATGCGCAGGGCTTCAAGGACGCGTTCCTTCATTTCATCCTTGGGACATTTTTTCATCTTAAGGCCAAAGGCAACGTTATCATAGACATTCATGTGGGGAAACAGAGCGTAGCTTTGAAACACAGTGTTGACGTTGCGACGCTCGGGGGGCTGTCCAGTGACATTTTGACCATCAATGGTAATGGAGCCCGTTGAAGAACTTTCAAAACCAGCTATCAGACGTAAAATAGTTGTTTTACCACATCCAGACGGTCCAAGAATGGTCAAAAATTCACCTCGATGAATGTCCAAGGACACATCCCGAAGAGCGTATTGACCATCGTACTCCTTGGTCACATCACGCAGCTGAACCACAACCGCATTCTTGCTCATTACCATCCTCCTGACCAAAGAAATACGCTCAAAGAGCCTAAGCAATAGATCTCTTTGAGCAAGCGCTTATTTGGTGAACTTATATAGATACGTCAAGTATAAAAAATGTACCCGTGTATAACATCAAAACCTTTTGAAATCAAAAAGACAATTCAAAGCTAGCAGCAAGTACAGCCCTCTTTACAGACAAGGTCAGATAATGCTGAAAATTATGTGGCTTGACCGAATCTTTTCTTGTTCATAAAAGTTTCAGACATGGCAACATCAATAAATGAACGAAAAAAAATGATTCTTGATCATGAACGGGATCTGGCCAAACGCCTAGCCTGCAAGGTACTGGACAAACCCAAGCCACCTTTGTGGATGATCTTCCTTCCAGTATTTTTTATCTTTTTTGTCCAAAAAATGACTCAATACAAAAAAGGATTGGCCGACTTCACGGACAACCATCTCAAAGCACGTCTGCGGGCCATGGATAAGGCTATAGGTTTTCTGGAACAACAGATCAAAACTATTAAACCGCACCACCTTGATGACCTGGCCCCTCTGGTCCCGGAAAAATCCAGGGAGTACTATGTTCGCTGGATGATGGTCATGATTGAACATTATATGCAGCTTTTAGATACGCCCGGCGAAACCATGAAAACTCTGGTGCGCAATGGCTATCAAAACAAAACCAATTACCTGCTCCTGTGCAACTGTCTCAATACTGCGGAAAAAGCATACACCAAGGCTTTACTGTTGGACCTGGAAGGTGATGAGCACGACCTCAAACTTGTGGTGGAAAAATTGAATGTCTGGATTGAAGAGCTGCGCCGCCAGGATGCCAATGCTTTTTTTTCCTGATCACAATTTTTTACGCTCTCGCTCCAATTCCTCTGGATCACCAAACTTGATCATGCGGACTTTTCTACTGCGGGGAAACTCACGCTTAATCATGGTTTTAAGTTCTTTGGCCAACTTCTCCTGAGAAAGCTCTACTACCTGCTGCTCATAGCCATCTTCACGTACTTCATAGCATTGTGCATCTTTGGTAATAACCGCAACACCACGATTACGTTTGTAGGACAACAGCAACACTCCTCCCGGTGGATCGGTTTTTTTCAACAGTCGAAGAGTATCAGCAAGCACCGTATCAATATTAACTAAAGCCATTAAAACTCCATCTCAAAGCCTATGGGTCCGGCTTGAACACCTTTATAGCCTGACCCAAAAAGATAGCAATTAAATATCTCCAGCTATTTTTATGCAAAATATCATAAAATTAAAGTCACTCAGACCCTGTCATCCCGAGCTTAGTCGAGGGATCTCTGTCTTTCCTGAGATTTCTCCACTCCTGCCTCCCGCCGCACGTTGTTCGCGGTCGCAGTCGGTCGGAATAACAAGAGAAAATGCTGCATAGCGTTGGTGAAGAGACCTCAAAATTCCACAACCTCTAAGCCCTACCAAAACTGGGGATATTGCTGTTTGGCTGGGATATTGTTGATCACCAGGCCAAAGAGTATCAAAATTATACTTCCCAGAGCACAGGGGGAAAGTACATACCAATACCCCAGCGCATGGATACTGCTGCCTCCGGCTGCGGTGACAAAGGCAGTGGCTCCGCCTGGTGGATGCAGGGTGCCACTCAGATACATGACCGCAATGGCTGTGGGCACGGCCAAGCTAATGGCTAAAACCTGGGCATCCCCTACCAGATAATACACACTAACCCCAATGAGCGCAGAGATAACATGCCCACCAAGAACATTACGCGGCTGAGCCAGGGGGCTGCGAAAAGCCCCAAAAACCAAGACTGCGGAAGCCCCAAAAGGAGCCATGATCAGGGGCAGGCCCAGAGCATTGGAAAATGATTCATGCATCAAGGCAATAAAGCTTAAAGCCAGGCAACTACCCACAAAGGCCAAAACTACCTCTTTTTTTCTGGGCAGTGGGGGCGGCTGAGATACGCCCCGCATTTTGGAAAAATACTGCCTCACAAAAATCTCCTGAAAATCCTGACACTATCCTGACGGGAAATAATACCCACAGGATAGCCATGCTCATCCACCACAGGCAGGCGATTGATGTCCTTGGCGTGGAAAATTTCAACTACATCAGCCAATGACGCATCTTGGGCAATGGTGATGGCTGGAGAAGTCATAAGATTTTTGACCTGCTGGGCCCGTTCCCGGTCCGTGAGAAAAAAAGGTGTGGTCAGGCAGGCAGCCAACATACGCATGGGCCGCACTTCAGCACTTTGGGCCAGAGAACGAAAAATATTTTTTTCAGAAATAGCACCCACCACCAGGCCAGCATCATCCACCACTGGTACTCCGGAAATATTGTGTTCCGTCAAAATATCCACCAGCTCCGAGACATGCTGGTCTTGGTTAATGGAGATAACTGGTGTGGTCATAAAATCTGCAACCTTGGTGTCGTGCAAAATTTTTTTACGAGCCAGGTCAAAGGCATGTTCAAAAATGAGCTTAAAATCCCCTGGGGTCAAATCAACATAACCGGGTATGGCGCGCATGGCTGACAAAATATCTTCATCAGAAAAACTCATGCCCTGGTCTGAAGTCAGGCGTTGGTATTTTTCTTTCATAATTACCTATTATGTTGTTAGGGAGTGATTAAATCGAACCCACCATCATTGTCATTGCAATTTCAGGTCATCCCAAACAGATTTTTCTCTCATCATTTCGACACTTCACCTATCATACCCTGAATTCCCCCATGAATAGGACAAAAATGATCCCCAATAAAACAAAAGAAGCAACGCAGAATAAAAAATCACTACGCATCGCCATTTTTGTCCTGACTTTTGTCAAAGGGAAATCATAGAGTCCAGGACAGGCTCAAAACGGGAGTCCACCTGAATGTCGGCCTGGGCAGTGGGATCGACAGCAATAGCCTTGTGCAAGTATTTGGTCACCAGCTTCTTATTGTCGGATACAAGCTGGTCATAGACCATGTCTATGTATCCGGCCTTATCTGTGGGAGCAGGGTAATGGCTTGGGCAAAGGCATCCATAGCACTGGTAGAGTCCTTTTTATCTAACGAAGCGTATCCCAATGCTCATCATTTAACTATTGTTGTATAAAAATCAAGATTATTTCAAGTTGTCCAGCGTGTAGGGCGAAAAGTCTTTCATCCTACACGCTGGGTTAAAGACTTGGAATTAATGTTCCAGCCCCGATTATTGTTAAAGTTGAATTCCAATTATCCTACTCAGTTACATCAACAATGTCCGGAGCTGTCTGTCCCAGGGGCAACACTGTGAATCGACCACCATACAAAATGGGGTCACCCTTGTACCCCAGAGCCTTGAAGTCAATATAATCCGTGGAGTCAATGAGGTCAGCCACATCCCTGCCTCGCGAGAGCATGTAGTTGAAGTCAGTTCCTTTATGGGCCAGCTTTTTAAAATCAACAACTTCGCTCTGCTGATGGCAGCGATCACAGGTTTTCTCTCCTTTGAGGCTGTCATGACATTGTACGCAGGACAAAGCCATCTCCTTGGGCGCGACTTCATGATGAACTCCCCAATACATGTTGGTGCGTACCCATTCATAGCTACCACTATAGGGCAAATTGACGGATTGCATTCCCGTGACAAAGGCTTTTTCCCAGTCCAGATGCTTCCAATAGGCTGAATCATCTTCCGGACTGACAGGAAAGAGATGGGGCACCAGGAGATAACGATTTTGAGCATCAATGGGCTGAATCCCATCCATGATTTTAAAGGGATAGATCCTGGATGAAGGATCCTTGAAGGAGCCCACAGGTCTGGTGATGTCCGTTATGGGCAAGCTTTGTTTTTCTGTTTTGGACAATTGATTTCCAGACTTGAATCCCTGGTTGTCTATTTTGTCACCAATTAAAACTCGTTCCATATACCCATTATACCAAGCATAGGACGGCTTTTTGGATTCCTTCCATTCAAAAACACCCTTTTGCCAGTTATAGTCAAGCATCTCGTACTTGTCCTTAATGGGTTCGCGTTCTTTATCACCTGCTTCAGACCAGTCCCACCAGGTTTTTGTGGCTGCACACTTGGAAAAAACCGGGGTATGACAGGTGTTACAGGCCACGGTGTCGGTATGTTTGTTCAAATGGTAATCAAGAAGGGAGTCCCCGTAATGCGGTTTTTGCGAATGACAATCCTCGCAACTTTTGGATCCTTCGGCCACGGGTAAAGAAGTGCTGCGCCCGGGGATTTTGTGGTTTTGGGCGCGGTGGCAGTCTGTACACGAAAAATCGTAACTGCCCATATGGATGTCACAATTTTTGTCGGGCCAGCGGAGCACTCCGGACATATCCGCGTGTTTGACCGCGTCTCCACCCCCGCCTTCAAAATGACAATTGCCACAGGTATTTCGTGAAGTCAGGCCGACGTTTTGGGCCACATAGACCAAATCAACTTCAGGAGCGGGCATTCCGGCTGCTGTGGGTGTTTTGACATAACTATCGGTGGTGTCATGACAGACCAAACAGTCAATGCGGCTGCTATCCGTGAAGTCAAAGGTTTCGTCCTTCCAGCCGTATCCAGCATGGCAGGAGGTGCATCGTGGCCAATTGGAGGGCAGGGCAATGCAAAAATTATTAATGGTATCCGTGGCCTTGCCGCTCATGACCCGCTTGGTTTTGTCCACAGTGTAGGGCGAAGGTCCCTTCCAGAGCCAGTGAGCACTTTCCAGCATATCTTCCCCGGCCTGTTCATGGCAGCGCAAACATTCCTGCGTTACCTGTATGGCAGTCGGGTCAGCGGGAAGTTCTACCAACTCTTTGTGGTCCGGAACATTTTTGCGGTGACACCCAACACAATCAATGGGCCCTTGATGCATGCTTTCATGGCAATCCATGCATTGTTGATGATAGGCAGCCTTGAGCCCAATACGGTCCGGGTATTTGGGATTAAAAGATTCCTGATGACAGGATCGACAGGCCACAGTTTCCGAGAGGCGGTCCCTGGCCGCGTCTGTACCTTCGGGGCTGGCGTGATGACAAAGGGCGCAATTGCCGTCCAGGCTGGCCGCATGCTTGGAGTGCATGAATTTCACCGGCCCATAGAGATTGTCATAGGTATTAACCAGAGGGCTATCCAGAAGAAAGAATGGAAAACGAATATCCTTGACGCCCAATTCCAGTTCTTTAAAACGGATTTGTCGCAGTTTGGCATCCTCCAGACGGACCTCCTGGACCAGTTCCCGAGGTTCTTTGGCCTGTTGGGCCGCCTGGACATAATCTTCGGGAACCCAGTCTTGGGGCTTGGGAGAGCGGGGAGTTTTATTTTTTTCCACTGCTGGGGCGTCCTGAGAAGCGGCCTGAAGATCTTGAGGAAGAGTTTTGAGAATCAACGCGCCCAGAGCCAGGATAAAAACCAACAGTAGCCATCGTGGAATGACTGGGAAGAATTGTTTCTTCATTGGGAAACCTCCTTGAGGCTACGAGCTGAGAGAACAGGAGTAAAGGTGATGAAAAGTCTATACAAAAACATGATCGTGGCTAAGGCTCCCAAAGTAACCAGGATTTCACCAATGCTTGGATAATAGGGATGAGTGGCTGTTTGAGGGGAGAACCCGACAACAAAAACATTGATGCGGTTCAAAAGCACTCCACCCACAATACATAGGGCCACAATAAAAAGGCCCCGCCGTGAGCGGCGAACTTTTGAGGATAAAAGCAGGAACCAGGGTAAAATGCCGCCGATAAACAGTTCCACCCCAAAACTGATACTGGTGGATGAACACTCAAAAATTCTGCCCAATTGTCCACGGGCCATGAGATCAGCTATCCGGACCACAAGGTAAATGCCCAAAGTAAGGATGGTAAAACGTGACAAGGGAGCCAGGACATCCATTTCTCCGTCCAGCTTTAAGGAGGAAGTAGCTATATTTGTTTCCACAATAACCATGGGATAGCCCACAGCCATGGCCGAAAGGAGAAAAAGAAGGGGCATAAAGGGCGTGTACCACAAAGGGTCCAGCTTGGTGGGGGCAATGACCAGCAGAGTTCCCAAGCTTGATTGATGCATACAGGAAAGCACCACGCCAAGAATGATAAAAACCCACATGAATTTGTCCAGAGTACGGTCCAGCCAGGCCAGAAGGCGAATCTTGCTGCCAAAGCGTTCGGCCACAATGGGCACCATCTCGATCCACAACACCGTCAGATAAATCATGACACACATGGCCACTTCAAAAAGAGCGGAATTATAGTTGTGAAAAAAGACCGGCTTCCAAATGGCCCAGGAGCGGCCCACGTCAATGGTTACACCCAGAGCCACAAAGGTATACCCCAGGGCAGCAGTGAGCAGGGCCGGTCTGGTCACGGCTTCGTATGCCCGGCGGCCAAAAATATGGGCCAGGGCAGCAGTGGTGAATCCTCCGGCAGCCAGAGCTACACCAGAAGCCACGTCAATGGCAATCCATAAGCCCCAAGGGGTGGCATCGGTCAAATTGGTGGTAAAACCCAGCCCACCGATATAACGGGTCATTAGGGCCAGACCCCCAGCGACCATCAGGCTGACCATGACCAGAACACCAGGGCTCCAAAAGGGACGATCAATGGGACGGGGATGTGCGTGCATGTTATTTCCCCTCCTTATTATCTTTATCCGGGCCATGGGTTAACTTCATGCTCAGGCCCAGCAGTCCAAAAAGGACTATGGGGGACCACAAATAACTGAATAACCCGTGTTGGATGGACTCACTGCGTTGAGGCAGGGGAGCATCGGGCACATCCAGAAAACCTAATTTGTGAAAAGGTTGTCCGGCAATGTACAGCCAACTGGTTCCGCCAGCCTCATGTTCACCATAAATATGATTGTAGTAGCGGCCCGGATCTTCTTCCAGGCGTTGATGGGCCAGTTGTAAAAGCGTTTCCCGGCGTCCAAAGGTGATGGCTTCAGTGGGACAAATGGATGCGCATCCTGGCGGTTTGCCTTCTTCCAGGCGTTCCAGGCAAAAAGTGCATTTGCGCACCTCAGGGGTCAGCGGATCAAAGTAATCATAAGCCGGAATTTCAAAAGGACAGGCGACCATGCAATAGCGGCAGCCAATACAACGATGCACGTTGTAATGGACAGTGCCGTTTTCCAGCTTGGTCAACGCCCCGGTAATACATGCTGAAACACAGGCCGGGTCCTGACAATGCATACATTGAATTTTAACAAAATTGGGAATGGGTTTGCTTTGATCATCAAGCTTGCCCGTGGAATAGCTGTTAACCACAGTATAGGCTGTATTGTTGGGCCGGCGCGGACTGCTGAGAACTCTTGGATCATCAAAAGGTATTTCAGGTTCAGGAAGGTGGTTGACTTCATTACAGGCCTGTTCGCATTTACGGCAACCAATGCACCGGGTGATATCCACCAGGCATCCCAAGGGATCACTCGGAGCTTTGGATTTCCAGGCCAAGGCCGGCTTAGACTGGGCCAGAGCTGTTGTTGAACCGACAAAGGCAAGAAATCCCCGTCGTGAGAGGTGCATAAGTTTCTCCTTATGAACCCGCGCGACAATCTTCCAGCGACTCTTGGCTTCCGGTTTTAGTCCACAACTGTACCGGGCAGGAGCATGCCAGTGAGAAATTGCTGAAGAACAGCGCGGGAACTGCCAATAATGTTGTCAATGATCGTAACGCCCGAACGAACCAGAATCTTTCGGCATGGATCAAGCACTCCACCACATATGAGCGTGTCCACAGCATGAGCCGCAACGGTTTTGCATAAAATCATGGGCTCAAGGTGTTCGGTGACCAAAGTGGTTTCATGAATTAGTTTTCCCTTTTCCAGGGTAACGATCCACACGGTTTGCGAATGGTCGTATCTGGGGGCGATGCGATTACCCCACAAGCAAAAAGCCACTATCATTGTCATATTTCAGCTCCACGCAATTCTAGCACTAAGTGTTCCATATAAAAAAGTCTGTATTTACAAGACATTGCCTTAGGAAAACAAAGGTGTATGATTTTTACGATACCCTATGAAACAAAATGTTACACAAGGCCGTATTGTTTCATTTTGCGCCACAAGGTTGTGCGGCTGATACCCAAAAGGAGGGCCGCTTGGGATCGGTTCCCATATGTCCGGGCCAGGGCTGCCTGAAGCATTTTTTTGCCCTGGTCTCCATGATCAGGCGGGGATGGATCAGGTTGCAGAACCGGGCTGGCCATGACAGGCAGAATTGAGGAAGGAAAAATTTGTGGCACAGGCTGAGAACGTTGGCTGGGTTTGTTATGGAGGTAACAGGGAAAGTCCTGGGCGGTAATACGTGGTTTTTGTTGGACGATGGAGGCATATTCCAAGATATTTTGTAGTTCACGCACATTGCCCGGAAAATCATGTTTCATGAGCAGGCGCATGGCTGAGCGATCCAGGCCCGTATTTTTATATTTGGCGCTGCCCTGTAACTGGTTAAGAAAATGTTCGATCAACAGAGGGATGTCTTCTGTGCGTGTGCGCAGAGGCGGCAGGTCTATTTGAGCCGCCTGCAAGCGATAATAGAGGTCTGCCCGAAACAGGCCCTGTTGAACTCGCTCCAGGAGGTTACGGTTGGTTGAGGCCATGATGCGTGAATCCACCTTGACCGGTCTGGTGGCTCCCAGGGGATAAAATTCTTTGTCTTCGATGGCCTGGAGGAGCTTGGCCTGTACTTCCAGGGTCATTTCACCAATTTCATCAAGAAAAAGGGTGCCTTTATGGGCCAGTTCAAACATGCCCGGCTTGTCCTTATGGGCGTCTGTAAAAGCTCCTTTGCGAAATCCAAAAAGTTCTGATTCCAGCAGGTTGGCTGGCAGAGCTGCGCAATTGACCTTGATAAAGGGAGCGTTTTTACGTGGGCTGGAGTTGTGCAGAGCTTTGGCCACCAAGCCTTTGCCTGTTCCTGTTTCACCCAGGATAAGCACACCAATGTCTGCTGTTGCCAGGACGGGCAAGGATTCAAATAAGGTCAGCATCATGGGGCTGCGGCCAATAATGTCGCCGACCTGATAAGAGCCCTTAATTTTTTTTTCAAGAGCTACCCGATCTGAGTCATCAAGAATTGTTTCAACGCCACCGATAATATTGCCCAAAGCGTCCCTAAGCACTGCGGCAGTCACTTCCACAGCGCGTTCCTGGTTGTTTTTACATAAGATGGTTGCTCGTTCACGAATGAGACAGGTGCTTTGTTCCATGGCTAATCGTAAGGGGCATAAACCTTCAAAACATTTGTTGGCCCGAAATATTTCGAAGCATAAACGACCCAGGGCATCGTTGCGAGAATATCCGGTCAACTCTTCAGCTTTGGAGTTAAAATAGGTAATGCGAAAATCGGCATTAATAGTAAAAACTCCCACCGCCAGGTGGTCCAGAATAGTTTCAGGAGGCAAGAAAGCATGTTTATGTTTCATAAACGTTTCATGACATGAAACAAAGAATGGAACAAGAAATAAAATCCTGGTCAGTAATGATCGAGAGCTAGGGAAGCACTGATGAAAACATCATACCCACGAAAGTGGGAATGGCGTTCTAATCAGCATTTCCTTAAATTGTAAAAAATAGCCCTTGGATCAGCCTAAACCAATCCAAGGGCCAAGTATTTACCCCATCATTTCCAGCACTGTCTGCACCACATCATCCACTGACGGCTTGTAGAACTCCTCCTGGGGCACAGTAAAAGGCACAGGAATATCTGGTGCAGCTATGCGCCGGGGAGCGGCCTTTAGCTCCTGATAACAGCCTTCAGCCACTGTGGCCACCAGCTCCGCACCGTAACCACAAAAGCGCGTGGCATAATGCAAGGTGACAAAACGTCCGGTTTTCCGCACAGACTCAAGCACAGTTCTGGTATCCAAAGGCAATAGACTACGCAGGTCAATGACCTCCAAAGACACCCCCTTTCCGGCCAAGGCTTCCGCGGCCTGCAAGGCGACCTGCACTGTGCCGCCATAGGTGGCCAAGGTCACATCATTACCCTGACGAGCAATCTGGGCCTGACCCAGGGGCACGCGCACATCGCCATCTGGAACTGGACCGTGGCTGGACCAGAACAAGGACATTTCTTCAATAAAAATCACTGGATCAGGATCAAAAATTGCGGACAAAAGCAGGCCCTTGGCATCCGCAGGATTGGATGGATAGACCACTTTCAGCCCTGGGATATGGGTCATCCAGGCTTCCAGATAATGAGAATGTTGGCATCCAGCGGAAAAAATCCCGGCCTTAACCCGCACGGTCATGGGAAAGCTGGACAGCCCTCCACTTAAATACCTGAGTTTGGCTGCATGATTGACAATCATGTCCGAAGCCAGGGTGATGAATGGAAAAAACATAACCTCCACCACTGGCTTAAGACCCATACAACTGGCCCCCACAGCCAAACCAGCAATGGCCGCCTCGCTCACAGGAGTATCGCGCACCCGGCGTGGTCCAAAACGCTCCAAAAGACCGTGGGTGGGTAAATGGGGGTTAACATGAATGGAGGTGCCCACACCCTCGCCAGCCAAAAATACGGTGTCATCCATTTCCATGGCCAGGGCCAAAGCTTCAGCAATGGCTTGTCCAGTACTTTTTACACTCATGCCTTAACCCTCCTGTCCAATGGGATTGGCGTACACATGATCCAGGGCCTCTTCAGGGGCTGGGTACGGACTGGCATCAGCAAAGGCCACGGCCGCATCCACTGTTTGTACTGCCTGTTGTCTCAGGACGTCACGAGAATCCAGGAGGCTATCGTTCTGTAAAACCTGCGCATAGCGATCGATGGGGTCACGCAGGGCCCAAGCTGCCAGTTCGTCCTTATCCACATAATGCTGCGGATCATGTTCACCATGTCCACGCATGCGATAGGTCTGGCATTCCAAAAGAGCCGGACCGCGACCATCACGACAATATTGAAAAAACTTCCAGGCTGCAAAATACACGGCTTCCACATCATTACCATCCACTACCTGGCCAGGCATGCCATAACCTGGAGCACGATCCGCAATTTTTCCAATGGGACAATGCACGTCATGGGCCTGAGCACCAGCCCAACAATTGGACTCGCACACAAATAGCACTGGCAGTTTCCATACCGCAGCCATATTCATGGCTTCATGGACACTCCCTTCAGCCGCAGCACCATCTCCAAAAAACACACAGGTAACTGCCTGTTCCTGACGATAATGCTGAGCAAAGGCTGCACCCATGGCCAAAAGAGGACCAGCACCCACTACAGTGGAAGTCATGAGCACGTTGCGGGCCGGATCAGCCAGGTGCAGGGTACCGGATTTACCTCGATTGAGGCCCCCCTCTTTACCCATGATTTCCGCCATCATGGCTCTGGGGTCCACGCCTCTGGCCAACATATGTCCATGACTACGGTGGTTGGTGACAATAACATCCTGTTCGGCCATGGCCCGCACCACGCCAGCGGCAATGGCTTCCTGGCCGTGGCAGGTGATCTGCATACCAGGCAAACGGCCCTGTTCATGGGCCATTTGCGTGATGCGCTCTTCAAAGGCGCGAATAAGCAGCATATCCTTAAAAAGTGTCAGACGCAGATGATCATCAAGCTGTGGCTGCATGGTCTTACCTCCTGTAAGCAATGAATACAAAAAAGTAGAGAAGTTGCGTCAACATACCAAGGAAAAGCATGCTGGGCAATGTGGGGGACAAGTACAATAATACTATTTACAATAAAAAATCCTCCCCAAAACCCAAATCCCGGGCGGCCTGGACCACTTTCTTAAACTCGGAAATTTCAAGGCGAGTACGTAGCTCCTTAGGCAAAACAGCTCCAGAGGGCGGAAAATACTGATCCATAAGATTGATGAAAAAACCATCCCGAGGCAGTTCCTGAGCCATGGCTTCCAAGAGTCGAATACTATCATCACTATGGCCTGGCAAAACTAGCATCCGCACAATCACTCCTGTCTGCATGATGCCCTGAGCATCAAGGACTGGTGGACCGCTCATTTCGCAGGCCAGTTTGAGTCCAGCAAAAGCTACCTCAAAGTAATCAGGAGCCTGGGCCAATTGTTGCGCCAAGTCCGGGCTATAAAACTTGAGATCATAGAGCCAGATATGCACATCATCTTTCAGGGCCTGAATACTTTCCAAGGTCTCATAACCACTGGTATTCCAGACCAGGGGCAGGGTTACCCCGCGTTGACGCACTTCAGCCATGCCTGCCTGGATCCAGGGGCGGTAATGGGTGGGCGTGACCATGTTCAAATTGTGCACCCCATGAGCCGCTAAACGCAGACAAATGAAAACCAAATCATCCACACTCATGGGTTCACCAGCAATGGCGTCACGCAAGTCGTGATTTTGGCAAAAAACACAGCGCAAATTACAACCCGAGAAAAATATAGTGCCACTGCCGCGAGTGCCAGACAAACAACGCTCTTCACCTTGATGGGCGAAAACACTGGCAATACGCATGGTCTCACCACCCAGGCAATATCCGGGTTCTTTCGTTCTGTCGGCCAGGCATTGTCGGGGACAAAGGGTACACTTACGGGGTACAAGCATAGTGTCCTCCCCAAAGTTTTTAAAATGTGCCACCAGTGGCACTACCTTGTGGGCTACAACATACAAAACTTTTATAGCTGAAAATAAAAAAGGGGCGAAAAACTTCGCCCCTCAAATACAATCAAAAAAATGAAAACAACTATTCAATAATAATGCGTTCTTCAAGCTGGATTGCAATGGGCGAATATTCTTCGAAATAGACCCGCAAAGAATCATTGGCCAGCTTGTCTCCCTCGGCCCAGAGCAAGGGTGTAAACATATCAAACCCATCCCCACCATTGGCAATAAAATCTACAGTGACTACTCGATACGTACTTTGTTTATCCACTGGCAACCATTGTCCGCTAGGCGCTTGAAACTCAGCCCTAGTTACACGACTGCCCGGCGCAAGAGCGGGATTAAAGGCATAGCGCAGACCTGAAACCTGCAAAAAACCTCCCTCACCTTCGCCATATTTGAACACCCCATGCTCCAGGGCCTGCCACAAAATTTCTCCAGGCATATCGGTAATGACTGGCGTATTTTGGAAAGGAAGAGTACCCAGAACATTACCAGGTGTAATCACCCCACCCGGTAGAGAAGTACGTAAAGCACCGCCATTGATGATTGCAATCTGCGCTTCTGAAAAAGGCACTGTACGCAAGGCATCGGCAACAATATTACCGGTCATGCATTCCACCCTGCGGCACTCCATGACATTGGGCTCCTCCAAAGGCAGCCCCTCTTTATCTACGGCATTAACAGTGCCAATGGTAGTTTGCATCATTTCCTTGACGGGCACAGCAAAGTCTTCAATGAGCTGGACCAGTTCAGCATTGGGTTCTGGTGCATGCAGACTCTCCAAAGTAGCCTGGTCTAATAAAATAGGACGACCACGCCATTCACGCACCACACCCTCACTATCAAAACCCACATCCAAATGTCCCAGATAAATACAGGCTGTGGAGGCAGTCACAACCAAAGCAGTGGTGCCATCTGGAGTTTGTTCCACCACAGGATAAGGAGCTTCAGCCTTTTTATTATAATTGGATAACAGGCTATGGCTATGGGCACCAACAACAATATCCACTCCATCTACAGCTCGGACCAATTGCCGATCAACTTCCAGCCCCAAATGGGTAACAGCAATAATAATGTGCACATCCTGGGCCGTGAGCTCAGCCACAGCTTTTTCCAAGGTTGCCTGCGCACTGGAAAATTCTACGCCAGGACCAGGAGTGGAGGTCGTAGGCACATCTTCGGTAACCAAGCCCACAATACCGATTTTACGCCCTTGGCGTTCTAAAACAATATATGGCTTGATCTTGTCCAGGGCTGGAGAGTCTGGGCGGGGATCAAAAACCACATTGGCAGCTAACACCGGAGTCTTGAGGCCTTCTATCAGACGCAACCAGGTCGCCCACCCATCATCAAATTCATGGTTACCAGGAATGATAGCCTGATAACCCATCTTGTCCATCAGGGCCATGTGCATACGTTCTTTGTGCAAGGTCCAAAACAAGGTGCCTTGAAAAATATCTCCAGCATCCAAAAGCAAGGCATCAGGACTATCCTGACGAATGGCACGCACAGCCTGGTCCAGACGAACGTATCCTCCCCGGCCTCCTTCGCACAAAGCACTATAACAGGTCATGCCCTTGTCCGTGATTCCCCCGTAGGAAGAATGCACATCATTGGTGTGCAAAATGGTCAGGGTAAAATCCGCATCAGGAAAAAGGAGAGGCAAACTCTGACGACTTGTGACCTGAACTTGTGAGGCGCAGCCACTCAATAAAAATATTGTGATGAGCACCAGGCTCCACCAACTCAACTTCATTGTTTTTTTAACAACCATACATTTCTTCATAATTATCCTCAGGTTTAAACAAAAAACGGCCTCCAGTTTATTTCTGAAAGCCGTTCCGATTCAAAACTTAGACTTCAGGTGTTGCATCAGAAGCTGGTGCAGGTGCTTTCGCTCCACGTCCGCGCATGACCACCAACCCGATAAGAATTGCAGCCACAACCAGCATACCAACGCCCACAATAGGTCGAAACCGCAGCCAGGCAATGGAAATAATAAGCAGGGACCAGGCAGCGCCTAACAAGGTACTGACCAACCCTGCGCCAGCACCAACGATATTGCCCAAAATGGGCAGCACAGACGCTATCACTGACAAGGGTGCCAAGACCATTTTCAAGCCCACAATAACCAACCCAGCACCAACAAAACGAAGTATCCAGGTCATGGTTGAATTGGCAGAATGTGCCTCGCCATACATATTTTCCAGACTATGGGTACCCATGGACAACTTGCTCACGGTTTTGCCATTGGCAGCACGGTATTGCTCAAAAGTATCGCCATTAAGCTTGGCCAAAATACTGATGGTGCCAGGATGGGTGACCTTGAAGGTAATACGCACGTCCCCAATTTGAGGCACTCCAGGAGAAGCACTGAGCATGATGGTGCTGGCCTGAACATGCACCAGTTCCTGAGCTGGTGCTGCGGGCTGTGTTACTTGCTCTTCCATCAGATTATAAAAACTGGAAGATTGAGTGGCTGCTGTATTCGGTACAGCAGTGCTTGGTGCAGCAGATGTAGCTGGCATCATTTGGCTTATTTGCTGCGTTAAAGAAGCTTTGGTCTCTTCAGGTAATTCCACGGCCCAAGGCACTGCGCCACTGATGGAACTGATCAAAAATTCTGGCAATCGATAAGCGCCAAAACTCACATTTGTGGCTTGAGTTTTAAAATTTTCTATATTGGCCAAAATAAAGTTTTGATTTCTTTTGACTGCATTAGGATCAACAAAACGTGATGAATCAATGGGCTTGCTCACCCAATCCTTTTCATAGGTATAAGTGGTTACGGTCTCTTCACCCCCACCGAGTTTCTGTCGTTTTTCCTCTTTGGAATGCTCTACCCACTGAAAAAATTCTACAGTCCGCTCAATTCGGATAGCATTAGCGGAAACATTAAAAATAGGATCAGTCAGCATGTCCTCTGTGGCAACATCCCCTGTGGCATGAACCAATTGTCCATTTTTGGAGGAATCCACAGTGCTGATATCTCCAAGTTGTTGTGTGACTCCTTGGGCCTCAGTCAGAGCATCGCCAGTTTTCACAAAGTTTCCTTCGTTCCACCACAAGAGTATGGTTCCCACTATAACTAGGACCACGCCAGTGACTATCCCACGAAACGAAGACCCTAACCGCTGGAACCAACTTGTCGATGTTGTTACTGTGTACGCCATCACCCATCTCCTTGGATTTTAACGTTAACTTTTTCAGGGTTTCAAATTACCATACCAGCGGACTATTACCGCAAACCATCTGATTTTCCAAGTCCTTTTTTTCACATAATTTTATTATACCATAATGCTATGAAAGTAAAAATAAAGAAAAGCATGGACCAAATCCTGTAGCAATGCGCACTTTCCTCTTGCCCATTATCTTGAAAAAGGTTTGCCAACATTGGATTTTATTGATAATTAAAGTCTAGAATTATCAACCCTTAATGCAGGAGTAATATGATGATGAAACAGTTATCTGCTTTTTTGGCTATGGCTGTGTTGTTGGTCGGGGCATCCTTTGCCGGGGCCGCAGATTTCTATGTCAACAAGGAAACTGGTAAAAACAGTTTTTCAGGCACCAAGGAAGAGCCTCTTAAAAACTTGCAAAAAGCCATTGATATCGCTGAAGATGGGGACACTATTCATGTCGCTGCTGGCAACTATTGCGGCATCATGGATAAGGGACAAATCAAGCTGGATAAACAACTGTCCATCCTCGGTGGCTATGCACCTGACTTTTCTGAACGAGACATTCTCAAGCATCGCACCACGGTCATTCCAGTGAAAAAACAGGATACACATCGTGATGGTGCTGTATTTATGATCGAGCAAGGGAACAAAGAAGGCGCAACCCTTATTGATGGCCTTATCTTTGATCAGGGCGAGACCAATGATTACCATGAGACCAAGGGCAAACCAGAAGGATTGGATACGGGTATTTTGTTGATCCCTCCGACCAAGTCTTCCCCCTCGGCCGTTCCAAGTGTTGATATTGCCATTATGAAAGGTAATACATCTGGTGATTTTACTGTCAGCAATTGTGTCTTCAATAATGCCTGCCTGTATGGAATTTGGGTTGCACAAGGCAAAGGTACTTTTACTGTCAAAAATAATGTATTTACTGCCAACCGCATGGCGGCCATGGAAATTCGTGGACGTCTCAATGATCGCCACGCTGCCCAGGCCCACATCCTTGATAATACAGTTTTGTTTACCTGGAGCCGCACTACAGACATGGGCGACATGGGCTATGGTGTCCGGGGCATGACAGCTTGCGACTATGTGATTCAGGGTAACATTTTGTCCCTGAGCACCTTTGCCGGCTACGATAATACCCGCATTGACTCTGACCTCAAGGAAAGAAAAAATGTCGCCTTGGATCGCAATATGTTCTTTTTAAACAAGGAAGCAGACATGACTGCTCCTGGTAGCGGAAAATTCATGCGTTTATGGGTTGAGGAACATTTTGAAGATTTGCCTGACCTGGATATTCCCGGCACCACTTTTACCAGTGTTGATGGTAATGTGGGTTTGGATTCTGCAGAACCTCTTAAAGACGCCCTGAACATGGCCTACCTGGAAGGCTTCCTCAGTGCCTCCTACAGTGAGGTAACCAGTTATGATGCTGACTCACCGGCTAATACCTTCCGTCGAGCCATGGGTATGAATCAGCAAGGTACTATTCAGTCCAGCGTAACCATGTGGGCCAATCGTTATCCTTTGGAAGATGCCTTAAAACTCTTTGGTGCAGTGGAAGGCTTTGGCGCCCAATTGCCTCAGTAACCTTCTCTACCTCTCTCCCTTGTGTTATAAGGAGCGAACAGAAAATTTTGTTCGCTCCTCCATCAACCACCAAGGAGCATCTCCATGAAATTTTTGCACACTACCTGCTTTCTATTTCTCACTATCCTGCTCCTACCCATGGCCCAAGCCATAAGTGCCGAGGTTCATTGGCAAGAAACTAAGGATCTTACAGCCTATAACCTAGAGGACGTCCAAGGCAATCTTGTCCAGGGCATTCACTTTGCAGATGGCCAGGGCGAAGGTTTGGTGCTTCTCACGGAATCAGATACTCTTGAAGAAATAGATGAATATGAAAATGAGGTAAAAAGTAAAGAACTCTATGCCTACGGATATCGCCTGGTCGAACGGAATGCACATCTTATGTGGCGTATCACGGACTTTACCCGGCTTTGCGATTTGGATGGATTTGAGGCTGCCTTTATTACGGAAGGGCTAACATTTACTGACTTGGATAATAATGGAATAGCTGAAATTTGGGTCCCCTATGTTCTGTCCTGTCGAGGTGATATTGGTCCCATGACCATGAAAATCATCATGTATGAAGGTGTACAAAAATACGCAGTGCGTGGAGAAACCAGAGCACGTGTTTTTGAAGATGAATATGCAGGGGGAGAATATATTTTGGATGATTCCTTTACTTCAGCTTCGCCTGAATTTTCCATCTTTGCCAGGCAATTGTGGGATAATCACAAGAATTATTAACATAAACACATCTATATTACGCGGAGGCCTCGCACAGCCTTCTCAACAAACTACGGTCTTTTCAACAGTCTAACCATTGATGAAGGAGCAATTATGAAAGTCATGATCTGTTTTTTTATTCTTTGTGGTTTTGTTGGAAAAGATATTTTTTGGCCCAAATTGGCCCAGGCAGAGCCTAAAGCTGTCCTCTCAGGCAGCACGCTAGCCATTGATGAAGGAATAACTGATGAGGTGTTGACAGCCATTGGGCAAATGGAGCGCAGTGAAAAAACCATATTTCAAGTTAGGAATATCCACTCCTCAGAGGAGTATGCCAAACTCTTCGCAGCCTTTCCCGATATCACCCAACTGATTATTGACTCAAGGGAGCTCACCTCTCTTGAACCTGTAGCCAGCTTAAAAAAACTCCAGCGAATCACGGTCAATGGGGCAGCCATTGTTGATTTTTCGCCCTTAAATGGCTTGCCTGATTTGACCCGCGTGGAGGCCTATTCCACAGCCATGGGTCCAAACTTACAATGGATGAGCAATCTGACCAAAGTCAGCTACCTAAAAATCAGAGCAGGCCAAGACCTAGTCTCCTTTGAAGGTATCCCCACCATGCCAGGTTTGCGATCCATAGAAATTCATGGTGCATCCCCGGCTGATCTCACTCCACTGACAGCCTTGGTGGCTTTGACCTCTTTGACCTTACAAAATTCAAAACTCCCAGACCTTACTCCTTTAACCGGTCTGCCCAAACTGGAAAAACTGAATCTCTACGGGTCTACAATCCAAGATTTTAGCCCCTTGACCGGATGTTCAACTTTAACAGAACTCAGCATCTACGCTACAAAAGGTGCAAACTTTGCTGATATTGGAAAACTTACCCAGCTCACCAATCTCCAAGCTGGGCACACAACCCTTGATGATATTGCCTGGATTACCAATATAACCAATTTAAAAGTCTTTCGCACCTTTAACGAAAAAATTACTGACTACAGTCCACTGACCAAACTTCCTCTGGAAAATCTGACTATTTGGTCCATGAAAAATCCTGTGGGTGACCTGGGATTTCTGGCTGAAATTCCAACCCTCAAAACACTTCAACTCCGGGAGGTGGAAGAAGCAAGCAATCTTGAAACCATCGGCACTTTGACCAACCTGGTGGAGCTGGAAATGACCAAAACCAACGCCAAGGGCGGTGGCCAGGAAATTCCTTTGGAATCCATCAAGGCTCTCCCCAATCTCAAAGAATTTGTGATTACCAAGGGAGTTTTTACAGAAGAACAGCTCACCGGCTTTGCCAAGCCCGATATCAGAATCATCCTGCGCTAAACAAAGGAGTATATTATGAATCAATGGAAACAAGTGGCCCTGACAAAAATATTATTCCTGGGATTTTTGGGACTCATTATCTCTGGATGCCACACTGCTTATTCTGGAAATACCACGGGCTATAAAAGCCTTGAGCCCCAGGGGCAACGATATGCTCAACAACAAACCACTCAACAAGGAGCTTTGGGACAACAGCTAGGCACTACACACAGTTTTCCCAATGGCAGGCCCTATACTTTTGCCGAATACAAGGAGCGATATCGTACTGTAGGTAAGACTCCTCAAGGTGCTGTACGCATGTACTTTGACGCTCTGTACTGCTACATAGACCCTGCCCGGAAAGAGGAAGGTGCAAAAATGCTGCGCTACAGCCTCCATGAACGACAAAACTGGGAAAGATCACCTGCTTGGGGCACCTTTGCTTCGCGTCTCAAGGACCCCTCTTACCATCATATTTTCCGTAGTTACGCCCAGGGGACCAGTCCGCAAAATAGTTACCAGATGAATCCGGATAACTATCAGCTCATGTTCCTCAGCTCACGCCAGGAAACAGACTTTATACGTGTAGCTATCAAAAGCACTGGTGCAGACAACCCGCGCACAGTGCACGTCAAACAATTTGAGGATGGCCTCTGGTATGTCATCAACAATCACAATACCTACGTTGAGGTGCGCCCACCGGCAAACCGTATTCCTGTTAACCCCCATGATGCTGACTTTGATTAAATAGTAGCTCTCAAGGAAATAGTTATGCATAGCCAACGCCGATATATCATACTCATGTTGTTATTCTTCTTCGCGCTCTCTTCCCCTGCATTCTCAAGCCAGGAAGCCCTGAATGAAGACCGGGCTGCTTTGATCAGCGTCCAATATATCGGCGTTGATCTGGACATGGAAACTATCACCCAATTACTTGATCCTTCTGAATCTCTTTTGGGCGATGTCACCCAGTCCCTTTCTTTTCAAATCCACGGTTCTGAAAAAACCTTGGAAAACTGCTTCTTGTTGCGTCCCCAACAACCTGTACTGCTAGAGTTTTTCACTGTGGATGGGTTCTCGGACCAAGGCATCCCATTGCCGGGCCAACTTCTGGCTGAACACAAATTGCAAGTAGGTGATGTTTTTTTATTTCGGCACCTGGTTCCCGAAGGGATGCCCAATCTCTTGCTTTGTGCCCAGGACGAGACCGGTCGCTACTATTGGCATCCCAGATTTAGCGGCATGGATGGCTCGTTGGAGCTTAACCAGGGTTTTATCCATTTTACGGGCCAATAATTTTTTACACTGGAAATAAGTTAAGGAGACGAGATTCTATGTTTGCAGCAGTTGGAATAATCCTGGTTTTGGTCATAGCTGTCGTTGTATGGGCCATTGGTATCTACAACAAGCTCATCAGCAAGCGCACCCTTAAAGAAGAAGGATGGAGTGGCATTGATGTTCAATTAAAACGCCGTCACGACCTGGTAGGCAACCTGGTCAACTCTGTTAAGGGCTACATGCAGCATGAAAAATCCATTTTGGAAGAAGTCACCAAAATGCGAGCGATGTCCCGAGATGCGCAAGGTGTCGCTGCTGTGGCTTCAGCTGAAAGTGGTTTAAGCCAAGTGTTGGGTCGGCTCTTTGCGGTCATGGAAAATTATCCGGACTTAAAAGCCAATACCAATGTTTTGCAACTTCAAGACTCCCTTGTAGCTTTAGAGGATGAAATTCAAAAAGCCAGGCGATATTATAATGCCACAGCTCGAGACTTGAATATTCTCATTCAATCCTTTCCTTCTAATATTATTGCCCGTCGCTATAATTTTGAAATCAGTGAGTTTTTTGAATTAGAAAATATTGCTGAAAGAGAAGCTCCTCAGGTCTCATTTTAATCACTGGCTATACTGAAGGTTTCTGGCCCATGCTCATTGCTGTTTAGGTTATAGGAGTCGTAAGAGTGAGAAAAAAACTCCAACTATGTGGTCTTTTGGTCTTTTTAATCTTTATTGTTGCCCCTTTTGTCGCTCAGGCAGATGAGCGTGCTCTGCATTTTGATGTTACTGCGAAAGTCTTGGAAGATGGCTCCATGGTGGTCAGGGAACGCATTCATGTTCATATCAAGCAAATGATCATCCGCCACGGTATCACCCATGCCTTTCCCATCAAAGAACGATATGGAGATAAAAATATTCGCCATTATGGCTTTGAGGTCCTGCAGGTTACTTTGGACGGCCAGCCCATCAACTACTACTCCTCTACTGCTGGTCTCATGACCAGTATGGCCATTGGCCAAAAAGGTGTGCCTGCCCCTCTGGGTGACCATGTTTACGAAATCATCTATAAAACCACGGGCCATGTACGATTTCTACCTGAACGAGATGAAATATACTATAATGTTGTGGGTAATTTCTGGCAATTTCCAGTGGATAAGGTCTCTTTTACCTTAATCCTGCCTGATGAAAAACAAGATGCCTTTTTGGAAACAACGGCCTTCACTGGCAAAAGTGGAGAGTCTGGAAATGATTATATCCTTGATGGCCAGCACACAGTTATCACCACCAGAACGCTGGAGCCCGGGGAAGGCCTTACTGTGGCCATGGCCTGGAAAAAAGGGTTGGTTCAAGAACCCAAGGAAACGTGGGCCAATCTTCTAGGGACGCAGCGCACCCCCATTCTTTTGGGAATATTACTTATAATTTCAGGCTATGTTTTGGGACAACGCTATCTATGCAAACGCTCAGCGCAAGGTGTCGTGGTCCCCATCTTTTCAGCACCAGAAGGCATGTCCCCTGGATACATGGCTGTATTAAAACACATGGAGTATAGTGGCCCCATGTTGCAGGCTGATATTGTTTGGTCCGCAGTCAAAGGTTTTTTACATTTAAATGCTACTGAAGAACATAAAATCCTGCTCCAAAAGAAAGAACCGGCCAACTCTGGCCAAAAAACACCGCCACCCTGGATACAAGAACATCTCCTCGCTTTACGCGACCATCTTTTTCCCAAAGGGTATGATCAAATTGATCTCAAAGACGAAGAGGGGCAAGAGATAGCTATGCATGCTTTTGAGTACCTCCAAGAACAGTACCAGGAACAACAAAAGGGATTTTGGAAATCTAGCTATCTTCCAGGTGTTTTCGGACTTATTCTTTTTTTTGGGCTTTTCTTTTGGGCACTTCATTATATCTATACTCCCATGGTAGATCCAGAATCAGTACACGGAGAACCTCTGGTTTTTTTGGCAATACAAACAGGTATAGTGGGACTTATCGGACTCTTTCTTTTTGCTATTCGCAAAAGCTGGTTAGATTTTGACGGAATACGTGCCTGGCTGCAAACAGGTTTGGCCATTCTCGCTATTTGTGGTTTGAGCTATGTCGCATTAGTTATTCTTTGTCCTGACCCTTTCTTTTTAATCGTATTTGCAGGGAGTTTTGCTTTAGTGGCCTGGCTTACGGCCTTTCCTCCGACCATAATTTTTTCCAAAGGCCGCCAAGCCTACTTACACATGCGCGGCTTGGAAATGTACATTCGTACCGCAGAAACAGATCGACTGGCCAAGCTCAACGCCCCAGAAGACACCGTAGAAAAATTTGAAGAACTTTTACCCTATGCCATTGCCTTGGATTGTGCCCAGGCTTGGCAGAAACGTTTTGGTAAAATTTTAACTGATGCAGATTATACTCCTAGTTGGCTTACGACTACAGCTACCTTCAACATGACTTATGCCCACAGATTGAATTATGTTACTGGTGTGTCTGGTTTGCAAGCAGCCACCATGGCCTGTGCCAAGGCCTCCCATGCTCAAAAGCAATCTTCTAATGATGACGGCGGGGGCTCTGGATTTGGTGGTAGGGGCTCTTCGGGTGGGGGCTCTGGTGGCAGCAGTGTTGGTGGTTGGTAAAACTTTATCCTCATTTACTCCCAGGAGTTTATAGTATGAAAAGATACCGTGGCTTACAGATAGTATTGACTTTGATCATGGGAATGACGCTGTGTCTGCCGGGCACAAGTTTTGGGCAAGCCGTCAAAGATGGGTTCCTGACCTTGTACGACTACGGCTCCCTGGATGGGGTTGTGGATGAGGACGCGTTTAGGCTCAAACTTGGTCAATGGATCGCAGATTATAACAAGATTAAACGACAAGTCCTGGCCATGCCCAAGGACAAGGCTGAAGAAGCTGTCCTGGATGGGGCGTACAAAGATAAGCTGGAGGGCAGTTCCAGCCTAAGCAGTCTTGATGATGTGGTCCGACCAGTTTTGGATCGTTGGGCAGCATCCTGGGAGGATGGCAAACTACAGGAGGATAAATTAACTGCTGGTGAACGCAAGGTCATAGCACTGCTTAACGAATGTGGCATAAAACTTGATTCAATTGAAGGCGATAATTTTTTGAGAGCAGATTGGAACTATCTCAACACATTGCTGCTCCCCAATCCCAGCCCCGAAACCCTGGCCTATATGACCACTAAAGGCGGACAACCTGACTATTTTTTCTCTGATGGAGGCTGCTTTTATCTGCTAGAAGAAATGGGTGCCTGGGCCGTGGAATGGGAAAAATTTCTGACCACATATCCTGGCGGCAAATACCAACAACTGGCTGGGCAGCAGTACCACATGTTTATGGAGCACCTTCTGTTCAGTCGTGTGGACAACACCCCGGCCTTTCCCTCCTGGAACCAGGGAAAAATGGAAGACTATTGGGTTGAAGGTCTTCAAGCTGTAGTTGCCAATCATCCCGGCACCCAAACAGCAAAAATCGTGGAAGATTTTTTAGCAGCCATAAGCAAAGATGGTCTCACTCTTTCGTCGGCCAATGAACAAAAATTTGCTCAAAGGATTACAGCTGTCTTTCAACCTGCACCATCTTCCCAACAGACTTCTCCTGTGTCACCAGCACAGACCCACCCCTTGTCCCCAGGAGAACAAAAACTTCTTGGGAAACATCTGTTTTCCTTGCAATGGATCAGTTGGGAACAATTTGGCACAGCCGTGGTTACCCAGGAGGCTTCGGGTTTGCACATCAAGGCCAAACAAGAGCTCAATGGTGATTATGTAACCCTCATTGGCCAAGTAACGGTTAAGAACGAAAAAGAATTCACAGTTACGGGCGATCTCATCACTTGTGTCCACTACATAAATAATGGCGAGCCTTGCGCACGTAATGGAACCTTCACTTTTAAAAATACCGGAACAAGAAAATATTGGCGGTTACAGGAAATGGACAACCCCTGTGATATTGGTGTAGATTATGTAGACATCTATTTTTAACCATAAGAGCCATGATTAAAATATCCCTGTCGATCATGACATTTTTATTCCTGTCCATCCCCGCTCTATGCAGGGCTGGTGAAAGAATCATACGCAATGAGCTAAATCAATTTGTGGGTGAAATTTCAAAGGATGGCATTGTCCGCAATGACATCACCACTATTGGTATGATCAAGCCCGACGGCACCATCCGCAACACAACTACCATTACAGGCAAAATTACGGCGGATGGGTCTATCCGCAACGATAAAAACCAGCTTCTTGGAAAAATTGAGGCTGATGGCACAGTGCGCAACGATTGTAATCAAGTCTTGGGTAAAATCCATTCTAATGGAGAAGTAAGAAATGAGTACAACCAGTGCCTGGGTGTAGCTCAAAACATACCCAAAGAATGGGTTGCAATCTTTTTCTTTTTTGATTTGTTTGACTAGACTTTTAATCATTACCCAGCGTTTTGTAATTTAAAAACAACACAGGGAGGTTTGATGTGGTCAGGGCTAAAATGAAAACATCGTTATGGCTGACAGTGATGGCAACACTACTTTTTACCCTACCAGCTCTGGCAGCTGGCAAAGAAAAAGTACTTCTGGATGCGGACATGGTCGAATGCTTTGATGATGGTGTGGCCATGGTCATGCTGGCCAATGCTCCAGGCATTGATCTGGTAGGTGTCACCACCCTTACAGGCAATTCTTGGGCTGCCAGTGGCATTGCCTACACTATTAAACAACTGGAAGTGGAAGGTCGTACGGATATTCCCATAGCCATGGGTTATGAGTATCCTCTACGTCCCCACCGCCATGCTGGTATTACTACAGAACGAGCCTTGTGTGGCCGGGGTCATGACACCTGGATGGGCTCCTTTGGTTTGCAAAAACCTGAATCCTGGCAATCCGAATACGCCGAGCTGTATAAAGGCACTCCCAGTATGACTCCTGACAAGCGTCATGCGGTTGATTTTATTATTGATACTATTCGGGCCAATCCTGGTGAAGTAACCATCGCAGCCATTGGTCCCTGTACCAACCTAGCTGTGGCTGTACGTAAAGCGCCAGATATTATTCCTTTGATCAAACGTATTGTGTATATGGGCGGAGCTTTTTACCAGCAAGGAAATGTCACTCCTTCTGCTGAGTTTAACTGGTGGTTTGACCCTGAAGCAACCAAGATTGCTCTGCGCACTCCTTTCAAGGAGCAGATCATTGTCGGTCTGGATGTCTGTGAAAAAGTAGTCTTTCGCAAAGAACATTACGATCGACTCCTGGGTACTTTAGGCAAAAGTGAACAGGCCAAAATCTTGCGCAACACCTTTGTTGGGCAAACCTTTGAACAAGACCCAAATTTTACTCATTTTATCTGGGATGTCATTGTTTCGGCCATTATTATTGATCCTTCTTTGATCACTGAAGAAGTTACAGCTTTTGTGGATATTAACGACCAGGTCGGTCTGTCCTATGGTCAGTCCCTGGCTTATCCTGTCCAAGGACCTGAAGGAAGTCTCCAGGCCAGAATCATCATGGAAGTAGATGAAGAACGCCTCTGGAATATGATCAATGACAAAACCTATTGGAAATCTGCCCAATAGCTATCTAGCACAGCAAGGGGTATTTGTTATACCCCTTGCCCCTCTCCCCATATCTCAAAACGCAAAGAGTAATATGTATGAAAACCAAAAAACTCCTTGGGTTGTTCCTCTTGGCCCTACTTTTGCCTCTCCAGGCTCTGGCTGTGGAGTTGACCATTCGCAATGAAGAAGCCAGCTCGGCGAAGGTAGCTCTGGCCTATGCACGTGATCAACACATGATGGTAGAAGGATGGATCAACCTTGCTGCAGAGGAAAGTACAACCATTAATTTACATGGCGTGATCAAATCTAACGTCTATGTCCATATTGTCTTTGATGATGCGCGTATTGAGCAGCATGAAACAACAAAAGCTGGAGAGTTCATAATCCAGGAATCAGATTTTCGTTATGCCATGCCCCTCCAGGATGCCCAATCCGGCCCTAGTGAACTCAAAGGAACCAGGGTGCCCTTTAGTACTATTGATGAGTTTGATGCTAACGAAGAACAATTGTTTTTAAACTTAAGTTTTGCAGCAGGATAAAGGAGACAGCTTATGCGTTATTATTATCTTCCACTACTTTTAAGCCTTTTTCTGGCTTATGGACTGTCTACTTCTTTTCCAGACACGGCTCAGGCAGCTGCACCACTATTTTTGGAACACACCTACGAAGCAGAAGATGACATTGCCTGGAACTGGGCTGCTGTCTCGTCTGCAGAAAACAAAATAACTTTTATCGCCAGCCCCTGTTCTGCCGATGTCTACCTACATGCCAAAGATGGATATTGGGAAGGAGTTTTAGGCCAAACAGAAGGTGTGGCTTGCTCTTCTTTGGACGCAGCTTTTACTTCAGGCCAAGTAATTATGCATATTGTGCCGATACAAAATAATGACCAAAATGAAATCCTGGCTTTTGAAGTACGTATTCCTCAAGCTATTCGTAAATATGTTCAAAACTTAAACACCTCCATGTTTGTAGAAGATTTTTTTACCAGAGAAGAAATTAGGTACTTTCTGCCTGGGGCAAATATAAGTCTTTCTCCTGTGCTGACCTTGACTGATCCCCAAACCAGCAACTCTGTGCCGTTATACAATACTGGCGGTGACCCCTCTGGAAAAAATTTTCTGCTCTACTACAATGAAAAATTTGACTATACTTGTTGGATTCCCACTGCTTTTACTCAGGTTGTTCTTTTGCCTGACAATGAAGACGGGTTGATAGTGGCTGCTGTAGATGCCCAGGCCCAACTTCGAGCCACAGGTGGCTATGTAGATTTTCTTGATGGTGGCCTCAAAGGAGACTTTGAGCGCACAAAAAACTCTATCACAAAAAATAACCTCATCTATGAAGATTATACCCAAGATGAATGGAAAACATATTGGGAGTTAAGGTGGCAAGATAGTGACAAAATCGTCCTGCGCAAAATGATTTTAAATGGAGATTATTATTGTGATCTTGAAATTTCATATCCCGCAGCACAACAAGAAAAATACTCAAGCGTAGCAGATATTATCGCACACAACTTTAACCGGGAAATAGAAGATTTTTAAAAAATATGAACTTTGAGGGTAAACAACCATGCTAAAATCTCTTGCCCTGGCCTTGACCATGATCTTTATCATATCCAAGGCCGTTGCTGCTGGACCTTTGGAGATTCCCTTAACCCTCAAAGATATTTCTTTTAACCTCCTTTACCGGAAAAGAACTTCTGGGACGATATCTAACAACTCTACGTTGAGAACATGATCTTTACTCTGTGCCGGGCTATAGCCTGCTCCGTGTGTATAGCTTTGATAATGGCGGGAAAACCCTCTCCCGCCCTATCTTCTGACTCTATACTGCGCCCTTTTCCAGCCCAATACACCCAACCCCAGATTTATCAGGCAGCCCTGAACAACGCTCAAGGAATTCCTCCTCTTTCATCCAAGATTACCGGGCTAACCATACCCCATCACCTCTTGGCTGTGGAGCTTATGGCCAGCGCACTGGCCCTGGTGCGTGACCAGACCTACGAACGCATCATTATCTTAAGCCCCAATCATTTTCATCGGGGACAAACTTTTTTTTCTGTGTCTATCCGTCCCTTTTCCACCTGTCTGGGACCTGTGTCCATTGATATTCAGGCGACACAGCAGGTCTTGAACAACCCCCAAGTATCCTCTTCCAACCTCTTTTCCCATGAGCATGGTGTGCAGGCATTATTACCCTTGCTGGCCCATTATTTCCCCCAGGTCCCAGTGCTGGCCATAACTATGCATCTGGCTGCCAAAAAGAAAGACTGGAATGCACTGATGCACACCCTGTTGCCCTTGGTCAGTAAAGACACCCTGATTATTCAGAGTACAGATTTTTCCCACTATCTGACCTGGCCCCAGGCCATAATTCATGATCAGGAAACATTACACGCCTTGGCTTTAGGCCGTGCTGATGACATCAATCTATTGGACCAGCCCGCTCATCTCGACTCCAAGGCCGCTCAATACCTACAAATAAAACTGCAAGACCTGGTCTGTAATGCCACGCCCACAGTCATTGCCAATGCCAATTCTTGTGAATTTTCCGCACCACAAGAGCCGTTACCCCAAGAAACCACCAGCTATATAGTTCAGGTCTATAGCCCGGAAAGATTACCCAGCATCAATCTTTCAACCCGGGGTGCTCCCAAGGCTCGTTATTTTTTTGGTGGGGATTTTTTTACTGGTCGGTATTTGACCCAACATCTGGCTAACCCGGCCAAGAGGCAAAAATTTCTGGATCAGATCCTGAATCTTACTCAAGGCGCACCATTAATTCTTAATTTTGAAGGTGTGCTAGCCACCCAATGTCCACCACAAGATCTTGAAACCTTGTCCTCAGGCCAGACTTTGCCCCCTGAAAAATGGCAACTATGTATGCCCAAGGCTTTGACTCTGGAGATACTCAAAGCCCTCAATGTTGTGGCCGTTGGTCTGGCCAACAACCATAGCCATGATCATGGACCACAGGGTTATGCCCAGACAAAAAAAACTCTTGAGGAACATGGAATCATGGTCGTGGAGTCCGGACAAATAACTTCCTTGCCAGATTTTAATCTGGTGGCCTGGACAGATGTGGATAATAATCACCCACAAAAAAGAGACCTGCTGACCACAGACGAACTGACAATTTTACCGGAAATGCAGACTCATAAACCTTTGTGGGCCCTAATGCATTGGGGGCAAGAAGGCTGGCCCAAACCCAAGTTACGAGAAAAGTTGTTATTCGAGCAACTACAACATCAAGGTTTCTCCCTCATCGTGGGGCATCATTCCCACCGGGCCGGAGAGCTACAAGGCAATACCCAAGGTGTCGTGGCCTGGTCTTTGGGGAATTTTCTTTTTGATCAGCCAGAGCCCATGGCTGATGGTGCTTTACTGGAAGTCAGCATTTTTCCTCAAGGCACATTTTGGGTTCGTCAAATTTACCTGGGCAACCTCTATGCACAGTGTTTCAAGCACTAACCGTGTAGTCTAACCAATATAACGACCAAGGCAAAAGAAACTTGAGTTGAAAATTTAAATTGAATTTGCCAAGGTCTTTTCATCTAGTTTTTATAACTTTATTCCGCCAGTAACGAGGTAGCCATGCCTATTGCGCAAAGAATTTCCCGTTTGGGCACAGAAACAGCCTTTGCTGTTGCTGCCCGAGCTACAGCCCACAAGGCCCAGGGTCATGAAGTTTTCCCCTTTCATTTGGGAGATATGAATATCCCCACCCCAGCCAATATTATGGATGCAGCCTGTCAGGCCATGCGTAGTGGGAAAACAGGCTATTGTCCCAGCGCTGGTATCCCAGAATTACGTGCAGCCCTGGCCCAAGATGTCAATAGCAGCAGAAAGACCAACTATACCCTGGAAAATATAGCGATCCAGCCTGGTGGCAAACCGGTCATTGGCAAATTCATCATGACCTGCATGAATCCTGGAGATGAGGTCCTCTACCCCAACCCCGGCTATCCTATTTATGAATCCCAAATTGAGTTTCATGGGGGTCGGGCGGTGCCCTACCGCTATGAGTATGACCACCAGGGCTTTCATCTTGATCTGGATTATCTGGAAAACCTGGTTACGCCACGAACCAAAATTTTCATCCTTAATGATTTACAAAACCCGTTAGGCGCACAATGCACCACCCAAGAACGGGAATATGTGGCTGAGTTTGTCTTGCGCCATGACTTGTACCTTCTTTTGGACGAGGCCTACTTTGATATTCGCTATAGCGGTCAAAGTCAGTCCCTGGTCTCTATCCCAGGTCTGGCTGAACGCAGCGTCATTTTGTACACTTTTTCCAAAAAATTCGCCATGACTGGCTGGCGTTTGGGTGCTGCCATTGGCCCGCAAAATATTATCGACATTATCTCCAGACTCAATGTTAATGATGAGTCGTGCTCCAATCACTTTATTCAATATGGAGCTCTGGAAGGCCTGACTGGGGACCAAAGCGGTCCAAAACAGATTTTGGCCACGCTTAAAACCCGTCGCGACATGGCTGTGGAGCTGCTCAACGCTACTTCTGGTGTACATTGTCCGTGTCCGGAAGCTACTTTTTATCTTTTCCCCGAGGTCACAAAGCTGATGCGCAATAAAGGATTTGCAGGTGATTACGCGGGTTTTGCCGAGGATGTTTTGGTCAAAACCGGAGTATCCCTATGTACCAGACTCCATTTTGGCCGCCCTCAACCAGACGAAGTTCGCTCCTATATCCGTCTGGCCTATTCAGGGATTACGACACAAGATATTAAAAAAGGCTTGAGTGCATTCCAGGCGTATGCCCAAAGTTAAAAAGCCTTAAGAAAATACTGATCAATTCAGTCATCATTGCCAGGAGCGTAGCAACATAGCGCTTCGTCAATCTATAACCTATTGATAAATAAATGATTTTGAACTATTATACTTCGTTCGCAATGACTTGTTCATGAAAAATCTTTAAAAGATTCACCATCAAGGAGAAAGCCCATGCGTAACTGTCTTGTTTTTACTCTATTTCTAACCATGCTCATATCCCAGGCCTTTGCCGCTGGACCTTTGTCTGTACCCATAGCACTGAAGGATATTCCTGTTAAATCCTTTGCCGCTCCGCCAGAGCCCCTGCCTAAAGATTTTCCTGCGGCCATCAAGGACAGCAAATTCTCCTTGGCTGAGGCCAGCAATTTTGCTGCTGTGGAAAAACGCTTGGGTGGACTGACCGAAGCACAAAAGCAGTACCTGGAAGAACATCGTTTTCTTTTACTGCCCCCCAAGGCCTTTATGGACAATTTCCCCGATGGATCAGCGATGTTTATGTATGATGAAATGCTTCATGAATTCGACAATATCGGTGGCCCTGGTCTTGACGAAGCTGTTTTACGTGCTCCTGAGCACGCGGTTTTAATCGGTCCAGATGTATTTCTACAGGCTTTGCACACGTATTTTAGTCAGCGCCTCAAAACCTTGGAAAAAACAGAGCTTAGCCAAGGCCTCCAAGTTTTATTACAAAACCTCTACGCCAACTCCAGGGAGCTGGGCAGCATTGCCAGCAAAGAAGCCAAACCTCATTGGCAACGGTTGCAAACCCAACTTATTATCCCCCTGATAGTGCTTAAAAATTGCGCAGAGCCTGTCCACGTGGACCCTTGGGAGTCAGATGGAGAAGATGCTGGGGCTGAAGATAATAGTGATACTTTCCAACAAGCTCTGGAAATTTTTGCATCATCCTATGCCCAAAATTTTACAGCCGAGCAGCAAGAAGCTATCAAAGAAGAATTAAACCGTATTTATAATGCTGAATCCAATTTTGACTCTCTGGTGGGCCTTAAGCCAGCCTATTCAGCTCCATCCATAGATTACACCCAGTTCAAAGCCCGCGGCCATTATGAAAACGCGTCCTTAACTCGAGCCTATTTTCGAGCCATGATCTGGCTGGGGCAAATTGGCTGGAACCTTACTGATGAACAGGGCTTGACTGACAGCATCAACTTTGCCCTGGCCATGTCCTATGATCGTATCCAGAACAAAGACAACCCTGATGAGCTCTCTTTTCGTAAGCATTGGCAGCGGATCATGGAAATCAGCTCCTTTTTTGTAGGCTATCCTGATGTACCAGCCTATCCGCAATGGCAGGCCTTTTTAACTCGTTTTGGTGGAACAGACTTTACTCAAAATAGTTGTGCTGACCCAGAGCTCCTGAAAAAACTAACGGACAACCTGAACCACGTTCCCTTTGCCCAGGTTCCCTTTGATAGCCTGCAAGAAAAAGATGGTATTTCTGTGCTGACCATTTTCCCCCAACGTTTCACCATCCCCTGGCTCATTGCTGACCGTTTGACCTATAAGCAAGGACTGCGTGAAGATGTGCCGGTTCTTTTTTCCAGTCTATGGATACCGGCCCTTATGGGCAGTTCCTATGCTCAAAATCTTCTGCCTGAGCAAATCAAAGTCAGCCTGATGGGTAAGCCCAATGCAGACGAACAGGGTGCTCCTATTACCGCAGCACAATCTGAAGAGGTTACCGATACCAGAGGGCTTATCTATGGTCCTGAAGAAATAGATTTCTTTTTGTCTGGCCTGACCAAGCATATGCATTCTTTACACACCGAGCTTCAAGGTCAAAAACCAGAGGACTGGTACTCTTCCATTGGCGCAGTCTGGTTCTCCTTGCTTAGCACCTTAACGGCTGAATATGGGCTCGGATACCCCTTGTATATGCAAGACATGGCTTATCCTGCCAAACAACTGGAAACTTTTATGGGGGCTTATACTGCTCTCAAACATGACACTATTTTGTATGAAAAGCCCAATTACGCAGAAATGGGTGGTGGTTGGGATGAGGGCGAAATGCCTCCAGTACCCAAAGGATTTGTAGAACCCAATCTTCCTTTTTGGCATGCGCTGCTTCGGGCTGTGGACTATATGGCTCAAGGCTTTCAATCCTTTGGTATCTTTGAACATGATACTGAAGAATATGGGGCTTTGACTCAATTTAAACAGTCCTTGGAGCTATGTGTGGCCCTATCAGAAAAAGAATTAGCCAATACCCCCCTCAGTGAAGATGAATACGAAGCCATTAGGACCCTGCAACTCCAATATATGGCTGAACCGCAAAACAATGAGGTGATTACCCAAGAGGAAGCCCTGTCCGCCATTGTCGTTGATATCCAAACTGCTAATCTGGATGACCAAATGGGGGCAGAATCTGTCATTGTTTATGAAGCCAATGCTGCGCCCTATATCATGCTTGCTTTAGTGGGTAACGAAGACAGCCCCCGCGTGGTAACGGGCATGGCCTTTAATCATCGGGAATTTATCACCCCCTATGGCTCACGGATGACGGATAGTCTGTGGAAAAAGCGGGTGTATGGCGATGAGGACCCCGAGACCTATAGTTTTATCCCTGAACGAGCTCTGCCACTACCAGAAAAAAATTTCTGGTATGATGTGCTCAAACCCTAGGCTCTCCATACGATTCTCAAGGCAGGAGGGGCCAACGCCTGGCCTCTTTTGCCTTGCCCATTAAACGCGGACGGCTTCTACAAAACACCATTAACCAGCGAGCTTATGTTTAAAACAACAGGGCTTGCCCATCAAAAAAGGAGGGTTTGCAGTGAGCAAAAAACTGGAAAAAAAAGCTTGGAACCCCTACCTGGCTGGAGCGTTGAGCGGGGTGGTGCTGATTCTGTCAGTGTGGATAGCGGGAAAATATTTCGGTGCATCCACAACTTTTGTCCGCTCTGCAGGATTTATTGAAAGCACCTTCAGGCCGGAAGCTGTGGAAACAATGGAGTATTTCCAAAAGCAAGTTCCAAAAATCGATTGGCAATGGATGTTTGTAGTGGGAATTTTTATTGGTTCCCTTTTGGCAGCAATAACTTCGGGCAGTTTTAAGTGGAAGGCAGTGCCGCCCATGTGGGAAAAGCGTTTTGGCTCGGGTGCGTTGTTGCGAGGAGTTGTGGCATTTTTTGGCGGTGTTGTGGCCATGTTCGGTGCCCGCCTGGCAGACGGCTGACCCAGCGGTCATGGGCTGAGCGGGTCGCTTCAGCTGGCTGTCAGTGGTTTTGTTGCCCTGGTCTGCTTTTTTGTAGGGGGCATTATTATCGCCAAACTGGTTTACGGGAAAGGAGGGCATAAATCATGAAAATTGATTTGATTTACGGCCTGGTTACCGGAATCCTGTTTGGATTTTTGCTGCAAAGGTCGCGGGTTATCCGTTACGACAAGCAACTTGGCGCCCTGCGTCTTAAAGACATGACCATTATCAAATTCATGCTTTCCAGCGTGCTGGTAGGCATGGTGGGCATTTATCTTTTACATGATCTTGGCCTGGTAAAACTCTCCATCAAAACCACCATACTTGGTGCCCAAATTATAGGAGGTCTGCTATTCGGCCTTGGATGGGGACTCCTTGGATACTGCCCGGGCACAGCTGCAGGAGCCTTGGGCGAAGGCCGGCTGGACGCGGTCTGGGGCATAGCTGGGATGATTGTGGGTGCTGCTCTTTTTGCCGAAGCCTACCCTGCCATGAAAAATACGGTTCTCACCTGGGGCAATTACGGCAAGATAACCATCCCAGGCATTCTTGGAATAAACCACTGGATTATTATTGTGGTGTTTGTAGTTTGCGGTCTTGTACTTTTTAGGTGGCTTGAAAAAAAGGGACTATGATTAAGGAAGCACTGGTTAAAAGTTTTTTAGTAACAGCTGAATGTGCATCAGTGAGCTCCTTCCAAACGAACATTGATTTGTTCTGTCATTCCAACCGAGTACAACGAGTGGGGGAATCTCAAAATTCCTCCACTAAGCTCGGGATGACGTAAATTAGGATAACCATGAAGGAAAGTTTAGTTTAATCAGTGCTCTCCTAAAACCCTTCCTTTCCTTTTCTCAAGTATATTTTTTTATTTTTGCCATAGACAGCATGGTCGTGACAAAGCTCTCCATAATATTCTTGACCATCTATGAGCACACGGTTGAATGCCATACTTTCACTTATTATGCCATACGCCAATACCTTCCCATCAGAGGAAAAGGTTATGCCCCCTAGCTCTTGAAACAAAGCCTCGAATTGTTCATTGCCAACTATGATATAAGCCCCCTGATCAGCATTGGCTGCATAGGCCAGAGTCTTCCCATCAGAAAAATATTCTATCTCAGTCATCCACTCATAGGGTCCCATTTTTTCACCATCAATTATGACGTATGACAGGCCATCAATGTCAACTGAATAGGTCAGGCTTTTGCCATCAGAAGATATTTTTATAGGCCCCACACTGTTATAAGGCCCGATCTGTTTCTTACCCATCACAACGTACCCATCGTAACGGTCTGAACTAAAATTACGAGATATTTTATGACAGGAATAGGCTGGGATATATTGCCCTTGATCATTTATCATGACACCCCAAGAAAATACTTGTTCTTCATCACAGACTAAATCACCAAGCAACATATCAGCTGCGTCACCAGGCCTAGAAAGCAAAAAAATAAGAAAAACAGTACAAAAGTACATAAGGTGAGGCGACAAAAAATTTGAGGCCTAGGAAATCTCCTTTTTCAAAGTCACCAATCCTGTCAAAACTACAATTTTCTATAATTATTTCCCTTTTGTATAAGGTGCTCCCCAATCACTGGACAGAGAGCTGGTTTGATTAAGCTTGAAATTCTCATTACTGAGCCTGCTCAACAAACTGGAATCTGTTTGTCAGTTCCGCATCACGCTTACACTATTCATTCTCAAATTCACTGAGGTAAAGTGAGCCATCCTCACCGCTCGCTTGTATAGAAAAATATCTTGTTGTGTCGGTTTCATCTATAAAAGATATTCCTCTATGCGGAATGGATCCCCACTCCATCCAAGTGACCACAAACGGTTTTGCGGGTGACAATTCCTCCAGTGAATACAGTATCTTGTTTTCAAAAAATGCAATACCCATATCTTGTTCTTTAAAACTGACCTCTATAAACTTAAAATCTTTTACTGCAATATTTGTTGTAAAGATAATCTTTTGATAACCTTCTTCTTCAAATTCAAGAAATTCAACAACAGAATCATATTCGCTAACAAGTTCATTTCTCATATAATCGACACTTACAAGAGCTTTCTTTGCTGCAGAAGTGGTAGGTTCAGGAGATTTTGAGACCTCATTTTCTCTATCGCCATACAGCACACCAAGATTATATATAGCATCTGTATACCCTTGCTCCGCACCTTTTTGATACCACTTCAAAGCTTCCTTTTTATTTTGAGCTACACCATCACCAGAGTAATACATTTGTCCAAGCATAATTGAAGCTTCTCCATTCCCTTGGTTCGCAGCTTGTTTATACCACTTCAAAGCTTCCTCATAATTTTGAGCTACACCTTCCCCATATTCATACATTACTCCAAGTATCAATTGCGCTTCTGCATACCCTTGGTCTGCAGCTTTCTTATACCATTTCAAAGCCTCCTCTGCATTATCAGGTACGCCATCACCATATCGATATATATATCCTATTTTATATTGAGCTTCTGCATTTCCTTGGTCTGCAGCTTGTTTATACCATTTAAAATATTCCTCAAAGTTTTGAGGCACATCATCATTATATCTATACATTTCTCCAAGCAAAATTTGCGCTTCTACATACCCTTGGCCCGCAGCTTGGTGATATAACTTCAAAGCTTCCTTTTTATTTTGAGCTACACCATCACCAGAGTAATACATTTGTCCAAGCTTAAATTGAGCTTCTGCATCCCCTTGGTCTGCAAATTTTTTATACCAATTGAAAGCTTTTTTATACCATTTCAAAGCTTCCTCGCTATTTTCAGCTACACCACGACCAAAGTAATACATTTCTCCAAGTTTATATTGAGCTTCTGCATCCCCTTGGTCCGCAGCTTGTTTATACCATTTGAAAGCTTTTTTATTCCACCCCAAAGCTTCCTTATCATCTTGAGAGCTGACTTGTTCATCGAAATACATGCCTCCAAGCACAGCTTGAGATAGAACATCCCCTTGACCCGCAGCTTGTTTATACCACTTTGCAGCTTCCTTGTTATTTTCAGCTACTCCGACTTCAAAGGCATACATATAATCAAGCACATGCTGATTACTTGCATCCCCTTGGTCTGCAGCTTGTTTATACCACTTAGCGGCTTCCTCGTTATTTTGAGGTACGCCATCACCAAAGAAATACATTTGTCCAAGCTTATATTGAGCTTTTGCATCCCCTTGGTATGCTGCTTTTTTATACCAAATCAAAGCTTCCTTATAATTTTGAGGTACGCCAATACCAGAGTAATACATTTGTCCAAGTTTAAATTGAGCTTCTGCATCCCCTTGATTCGCAACCTTTTTATACCACTTGAAAGCTTCCTCGTTATTTTGAGCTACTCCTTTTCCATTGGCATACATATATCCAAGATCATATTGAGCTTCTGCATCCCCCTGATCTGCTTCATTTTTTAGTTGATTAAAATCTAAACAATAAGCATTTGAACTAAATAAAATAACAAAAAATAGAGCAATTTGAATTTTTAGTGTTTTTTTAACCATTGAAATGTACTCCAGTTTAAGGGCTATAGGGAAAAAGATTTACCTACTTTTGACTCTTTATTTAAAATTTTGTTTTCAACAGACAAAGCTTGATTAAATTTTTTGCCAACTTTTGCATATCATTTCTCAATTATTCCCTTATGTCTAATCCATCAAGTTTGAGATCTGGCCCCATTTAGCCACAGCATATTTTATCGCATTTTCAACAAATACTCTGGTATAGAGTTTTCTTGGACACCCAATTGAAAGTATTTGGTCTGCCTAGAGGCGAGTTATGAGCAAGCAGGCCCCAAACGATTCTGGGCAAAGCATAAGGCTGATGCTGTACTTAAGCTTTTACGTGGTGAGGATATTGACGTTCTTAGTCAGGAACTTGTGGGTAACAGCTACTAGGCTTTCCAAGTGGACAGATGATATTTCCAAGACTATCCTTGGCGAAATATGCCCTTCCTGCTGCTGTAGCCATGTCTAAGATTTGTAATGAAATAAAAAAACCACCTTCCAGACAGCACCTTGATCCCTAATGGGGTTGTGTTATGCAAGTTTTTTTGGGGCAGATGGTCAACAGGGGATGGGAGCCCGTCAAGGTTGGGCTAAGGGTGACAAGACTCAAAGTTGGTCAGGTAAGCGGCCTCCTTGGTGGTAGTCCATGTAACCACTCCACCAGCAAAGCATTCTAGACTGGACCTTTCAAGAGTTTTACTTTGTGGGGCCACACGCGGGCTGGCTTTTTAGAAACAAAAAAACCGCTCTATTTCAAGCGGTTACAAAATTTTGTGGTGGAGGGAACGCCGACCTACCGCAAAACAGTCTCAAAGCCCACGCTCCTCGTAACTACTTGATAATAAACGCCGAAATCATCTCGCACAACCACTTCCCGCCAACCCGACCAGAGAAACGATTTTCTCCCCTGATTTCCCAGCACCGGACGAGGGTGACGGGTTTGCAGTAAAACCGGATACCTGGCATCGAACCGCAACAACTTCGAATCCGGTTTTCGGACGCCGGTTCGGTTCCCAAAACGGGAATCGAATT